>Ga0307517_10000191_pt1 | contig 103368 bp, 92 predicted proteins | sample 23_EM_MG_FD_194515 | JGI IMG/M metagenome (GOLD analysis project Ga0307517, IMG submission 194515) | Populus trichocarpa ectomycorrhiza microbial communities from riparian zone in the Pacific Northwest, United States - 23_EM | ecosystem: Host-associated > Plants > Roots > Unclassified | place... | reverse complement strand
TTTTCTTAGTGTTACCTGGGGGCCTGCTGAAGGGTTTGGGTCTCTCTCCTGTACGTTTCTATGAGTTGTTTCCCTACGTGTCTGAGGTGCGAGTCTTAGGTGCTAGGCGGGGGAGGTTTCTTCTATGCTCTCGGGGGGTTTGATTTTTCCTATGACGAGGTGAAGCGGGCGGGATGAAGTTTGCTTATAGGTTTTTTATCTCCATAGCTAGCGCTGCATGAGTCTTTTGTACCTTTAAACATAATAACGATTTGATTAAAAATAAAAAAAAAACGACCAAGGGATAGGATCACGAACCATCTCTCCTCCACCTCCGGCGATTGAAATCTCAACACCACGGGAAATCATCGTCACTTTCCCCCACCCACCTCTCTTCTCCCACGATGGCTACTGCCTAGGAGTTGACGTTAAGCCATCTCCCCTTCTCTCCTGTGGCCTCGCAGCCTCGCCTCCTTGGGCTTCTCGTTCTCGTTCTTTGTTGACACCCGCTCATGAACTTCAGTGCTCCCCCTTACCCCGCACTTGCTTTGCACCTCGCTTAGCATTTTGAACGGTCGGAAACCTTCTCGCCCCGTTCACGGTCGGCGTCACGCTGCCGGACTCTCGGTCGAAGTAGGCCTCGGCTTGCTGGGCTTGTACCTCTGATGGGGAAAGCCTCAGTTAGTAACATCACGGTCTCGCCCGGTTTCGTCATCGTCCCAAAAGCCCTTTCTATGGCCTGTTTGTCGGATGCGGCTAGCTTGCTCGCGGTCCTTCCGCTCTTCTCCTCCCGGTTCTGTCTGCTTGCACCGTACTACTACCATCCTCTCCCCGGCTGGCCCCCTACTGCTCATCACCGGCTGGCACCCTACTGCTCATCACCGGCTGGCACCCTACTGCTACTCATCGGCTGGCACCCTACTGCTCATCGTCGTTGGCTGGCATCCCCTCTGGCCGGTGGCTCCGCTCGCCATCTACCCTTCCGATCGGTTGGCCCCTGCTCGGTTACGCCTAGTCGTGGTATAGCACTGCCTCCGTGACTATTGTCCAACGCCTTGGATCGATGTAATGACCTGCCTGACTGTACAATATGGTTTCGGTGGGCCCTCTGCCGGAGTTTTCCTATGTCGCCGATCACCAATCCTCCAATCAGGCCCTGAAAGGGCCTTCGTGAAGCCGTCGTCTTTTTTGTTTTGAGGAGCCTGCGGAAGGGTTTGCGTCTTTCTACCTGTACGTTTCGATGTATTGTTTTTTTATGTGTCTGGGGTATATTATCTTAGGTGCTAGGCGGGGGAGACTTTTCCTATGGACTCGGGGTGTTTGATTTTTCCCATGAAGAGGTGAAGCGGGCTGTGGGTTTGCATTTATAGGTTTTTTTCTCTTCATAGCTCGCGCTGCATAAGGCTTTTTGTACCTAGAAACAAATAACGCATGATTAAAAAAAAAAAAAGAAAAACCGACCAAGGGATAGGATCTTCACGCAACCATCTAAGTACTTTTCTATACTTAAGATATTGCAATACGATTACTCTTTACTCTCTTTATATAGACTGCTCCTATAGGAGAGCCTACGATCTAAGAACCCTGAGACTATTGTGATAGTCTCGACGGGCGATACGAACATAGAACAATTGTGATAGTTCTACCAAGCACGATAACCCACCCATCTTACTATCTGACGAGATAGTATCCTTCGACGGATCACTCAACGCAAGCAAGCCAGTTCCGTACACCCTATTATAGAATAGAAAGACTTGCTTATGTTAGGAAACGACTATCGTTGCCTGTTGCATAACCATCTAACAATAGGATTGTTACAACCAATATATCTTTTGATAATTTCTTGTCGGAATCTCTCCCAAGTTGCATAATCGGGATCTCTAGTGAAACCTCCTATGCCTCCCATAACTTTTCGATATTTTTCCGCGAAAGGGGCTACCTTGTTTCCCTTGGTTTTACCGAGGGCGAAAACAATCCAATGAGAGTGGTTCTCCCATTGGTAAGGGTTTCGATCAAAATAATCTTCACATGCGGTTTGCCAGTTTCTAACATCCTGGTTATCATCACCTTGAACGAAGTAAGGGGGTTTAGCCGCATTTTTTTATTCATCGATTTGGTGTACTGAGTTGTTGCAAGAATTCTAATATGCCTCTCGTACGGGGAGGTGTATCTCTAGGAACCGATGGTCTTCAAGCGTTGCGTTCTGGACGTTGACCTCTTCTGCCCCTACCATCGTCTCCTCCATTATCGTCATCGTCGTCATGGACACTAGGATCTGGGTCTGGATCACCCCCAATATTCCTTGGCAGTGGTGGCGGCGGTTGGAAGTTTCCTCTACCATCAACTCCCTTTCCTTTATCTTGCCTTGGAGTAGAAGCTGATTGTTTATCAGGGTTAGGATTATCCGGAGGAATCCAAGGATCAAATTGACCATGGTTTGAGGGTCCTGGATCACCATCACCTGCCTCCGTAGGCGGGATGGTAAAGCTGGCCTTTTCGTGATGATCTATTCTGTCCGTCAAAGCTTGTATTGCCTTTTGGAATTTCTGATTTTGTCTATCCAGAAGCTCCTTTGCTGCTTGACGGTCTTTTTGATGCTGTTGGGCTGCACTGGCCTTTTGTTGATTTAATATTTCAGCAGCACGGTCTTCCTGGTGTCTCAGGACTCTTTGCCATTCGGTGTCCTGTTTTTCAACTTGTTCAGCAAATTGAGCTTTTAAGGATATTACTTCGGCTTCCAATATTTTATCTCGGACCTCTGAAGATTTCACATTTTCCTTTTGCTGAGCTTCTTGGCGGCTAAATTCTTGTGCAATAGCTATATTTAGCCATTCCTGTTCGTCATGTGTTGCTCCTTCGAGAGTTGCTAGTACTTGTCTAGCATCCTGGAGTTCCTTGTCAACAATTAATTGGCCCTTTGCTAATCTTGTTTGTAATAACCGCAGGTTAGTGTATTGGGCCCTCGCATCTTCCGATAAAGCATCCAAAGCTATCAAGTTCTCGTCTTGACTTTGATTGATGGATGATGAAATGTGTTGGAATACTAGTCCGATTTGTTGCTTAAGAAGTTCCATTTGGTTCGTAGTGTTTCTTGCGCGTTGACGGGAGTTTGATCGTGACGTATTCTTTTCGACACAAAATTGCGCACTATGGGAGTGACTCATGGGGGAAGGTATGACCGATCCTGAATTTGAGGTAGTGGTCATAGCACGGGAGGATGGGTCGAATGAGGATGCATGAGGGGTGGAAGTATCGTCATCTTCCATGGGTTGATCGGGATCACGGATGAGTTCCGGGTGAGGAGAATTGGGGCTCACAAGGGCCATGGTAGAGGTTAGTGATCCTTTAATTAGGAAGGGGATTTCTAACTCTCCAGTATCGTCGAGCCTTTTTACAACCCTTTGCTATAGTAGGGAAAGGGTGACGAAAGGACCCTTGTGGTGTTACCCACCAATTTTGTTCTTCAGCGTCAATAAGGTTCTGAAGAATTTTTTGATTTCGTTCTACTTGTCCCATAGCTTGTGTTGAAAGAATAATAGTCTCTGGGGTAGAAGAGCGAGACAGGCCAAGAGGTGGTGAAGGAGAGGAACAAGGTAAAGTTATGCCTCCTTCCGATACAGGTTCCCAATCGTCTAAAGAACCTGCATCTTCAGTGATCGTGGGTTCAGGTGCGACAATGGCAGCCTGTGGTGTATCTTCAAGGATGAAAAAAGCTAATAGAGGATAAAGCAGACGAGAAGGTCTGCAAACATAGGAGCCTTGGTGACTGAAGAATAACAATATAGTATTACAGGGTAGCTAACATGGTAGGATTCCGGGCTAACTAGGCCGAGGATATTTGAGACGACGGAATATAGGTCCGGAAGGCTCAAGAAGAATTGTTCGATGAAGTGATAGAAGAATATCGTAATAACTTATAATATTGTTAAGGTCTCTTCTCCATTGCTTGATGATGTTCTCAACCATCGGGGAGAGCCCTACTATTTATACTAGTGTTCACGCTACTTGGATTTCTCTAGTACAGAAGTATCTTTCTAAGAGTTCAGTTCGTCAGAACAAAGTGCGAACACTGTTTGACCCTGAATCTTCCCCAGCTTGACTCTGAGAATCTCCCGACTGCTATTTCTTCTGAGGGTGTCCTTACTCCACCAGTAGTCAGTCTTCTATCTCTTCGTTCTGATAGACTATAATGGAATATGCAGTCTGAATGGCTACATACCAATAGTATCATGAATATGGAGTGATCAAGTCCGATATTCATCTATCCATGCATAATGCGTATGCATTAGTAAGAGTAGAGAACTGGTTCTCTAATCATCGTTCCAATCAGTTAGCCATATCTGGAAACGTAAACTCTTTGTGGTTCCTGAGTAGTAACTCAGCTGCCTCCGGAAAGTCCCTACTCAGGAAGCTTGGGTTCGGATATATGCTCTCCCCTATGGTGGCATATACCTCGTGCATAATTATGCAAGCTATTTCCGCTAGGATAATAATATGGCCCGGAGGAGCCACAATTACATGTATTATTTAGTCTCATCTGGGTCAAGCTTCTGCTCAGTTCCCTACATTTGACAGGGCCCCTACCACATGCTCCTAAAGTTTTTCCTCACAGCTTTTACCTGAGGATGAGGATATGAGTTTCAGACACAGGGAGAACTGAGAAACGAATGATATCGGAGCAGGTAGAAAGAGAAATCTTTGTGATTGCAGCAATCTCTTTCCAAGATAGTCGCCAATCTCCTTTAACGTTCGCTAGCCCCATAATTTGGCCACGCTTCATGAGAGAGGCGTAGTAGGTCCACGCTGTTTCAATGCCATTTTCTGGCTCACAATAGTTGTAATAAAAACCCTGCAGGTTTTTGAGAATCTTTCACCCCAGCCTTATATTATACCCAAGGTAACCTTTTGGAAGTTGCAACTTGCTCCTCTCATATTATCATCACAATTGTGGTCACCTGCACCACAATTATCACCACTAAAAACATAAAACCAGAGTGTTTTGTCCTCTAGTCCAATCGGCTAGCCTGTTATCATTGGCTGCTTTCTCCTCTTTATATTAACCTCATCATACATTTGATATTTCTCATAATACTGACATACTAACCGGCACTTTTGTAGCAACCGGATTCCGAATACGCGATGAGAATACAAGTATGATACGACAAAGCCAGTCACTCGCCCTTGGTTTTACTTTTCTACTTTCCATGTTAGACTTACCGCCTTTGACCTTTTCCCTCCTCTCACTGTCCAATCAGTCGACTGGTTATGCAATTCTGTTCTCACTTGTTTTCTCTTGTCTTCCATATTGTTTCCTTACTTTCTTTCCTACTGCGGATATATGTTGCTGTTTCACTGTATAAATAATAGGCCTTCCTGGCCCTCTCAGATTGAATGAAGTTCTGAAGCATCTCTGGCGCATACATGTTTCCGGTATACGGGTTGACAATTGAACCGTTTTTCAATATTCGAGGATAATGGCATTGTCTAACATCGCCCTAGTCTAGTTCCCAAGTAATCGATGCCCCCGATCCTTGTCCCGCGACCCGGGGTCTTCCGAATTTTCGACCATACCCGAGCACAGAGCCCCCACCCCCCACCCCGCCATCCCATGTATGGAAAGTTCAGATGGCCCGGCGACAACCAGTAAAATGACGCAACTTGAGCCCACCCCGCCCCGGGTAACCCAGCTAACTAAACACTAACTCACCCACCAATCAATTCCAGTTCACCAGCAAACAACGAACGAAATCACACTAGAAAAATCCATTATACAAACACCCTACTCTTTTGCAAGTCAATGACTTCCTCTCCGTCTGCCGGAGATGATGTGAGTTTAATTCTACCACTCAATTTCTTCTCCGAGAGCGGTTGCTAACGGCATATTCAAAAGGTTCTTGACCGCCTCAAGAAAAATGTCGACCCTACCGTTCTCTCAGACCGTGAAGCGGCCATACGGAAGCGGGCTTCAGAGCAATACGAGAAAGCCCAGAGCCGGCTCAAGGATTTGGTCACTATTCTCCTACTAATGTCTCCGGGAACAATGGCTAATACGTTTCGACTCCAGGTTCATGACAACTCCACACTCCCAGTCACAATTTCCCTCATAAGCATCGACGGGGCAAGGAACACCCGGACGAGTTTCCTGCAAAAGGTTCTTCAGGAAACTTTTGCGAAAAGCAAAGAACCGGGTTTCACTCTAGCAGAGGCAGTGCGGGAATTAAGACAGGATTGTCACACCTTTTCCAGGTTTGGGATATTTCACCCACCTACGCTATACCTCGATTCGGCCGGTCAGAGTGGCGGCAAGACAAAGCTCAACGCTAAAATCAGTTTGAAGGAGCTATCGAGGTTCATTTTGAAGACCGGCACGGATATGGGAAATACCGAAGGGAGCGGATACCTAAGCCTTACTTATCGGAATGTGTTTGGTGGAGCTGAGAGCCTGAACGGATATGCTTCTACCGGCACAAGGACTAGGTCAGCGTACGAGGTTACCTTTCAGGCTCCAGTCAACGCGAATCCAGATTTGACTCTAGAGGCCAGCGGGTACGCATCTACCCGGTCCCATCAATATTATTCCTCGCATGAGGAGGTCCTTAGAGGTGGAAAGGTCGGGATTAAGTGGGGTGAACATGAAGCTACGTATAATGGAGTTTGGAGACAGATTACGGGCCTTGCCCATGGAGCCTCCCCAACTGTTCGAGGTGATGCCGGGGACTCTGTGAAGAGCAGTCTCCGGCATACTTTTACTAGAGATCATCGGGATAATCATTTACTTCCTACCCGTGGGTGGATGGTTAAATCAGAATCCGAGGTTGCTGGATGGGGAGGCCTAGGAGGTGATGTAGCCTTCGGGAGGGGTGAAATGGAGGCACAGATTGCAGCACCACTGGGCACATCTGGCATCTCGGTGTCAGCTGGGCTCAGAAGTGGACTGCTCTACCCGCTCTCGTTGGGAGTTGGAGACAACAGCAAACCACCGCAGCCATCCCGTATCAACGACCGTTTCCAACTGGGTGGCCCAACAGACGTGCGTGGGTTTAGGGAATGTGGGCTAGGCCCAAGAGACGGAATTGATAGCGTTGGAGGAGATATCTACGTGGCAGGTGGAGCCAATATCTACTTTCCCATCCCTAAAGTGGGACCGGAGAAGCCATTAAGGCTGCAGGTGTTCGCAAACAGTGGACGCCTTGTCGGCCTTAAGGACCTTGCTGAAGACGGTAGGAATGTCAATAGCAGTGTCGAGGGAGCACTTAAGGAATTGGGCAACGGGCTTCCGAGTATCGCTGCGGGAATCGGCTTGGTCTACGCTCACCCAATAGCGAGATTTGAGTTGAACTTTTGCCTACCGCTCGTGAAGAGGTCCGGGGAGAGAGGCCGGAAGGGATTGCAACTCGGGATCGGGATTAACTTCCGATAGCTGGAGGCCTTGCATATCAACGAGCTTCGCAACGGTCTTGTTTGTTGCTGCAGTACACACTTATTAATTGTGGTGGCCAGAATTTTTTTACTCTCCCATTATGTTACCATTTTGCTCATAGAAGTTATCACTTGTATTGAAATCAAAAGCTTTCCTCCATCTTGCTCGAGTACTATGATTGTGCCACCGTACTTATTGTCGTGCTTGCTCAAGTGTCATGTGCTACCTACTATTCTTGACTTTGGTGGAACACGAGGAATGCCAAATCACGTGATCTATCCCAGCTCGCTAGCATTGAAGTGGCCTTATTCCCATGGTGCGTCTATGATGAGGAATAAAGATGGGCATAAGTTACCACCCGTGCTTGAGTTCTGAGGTCGCAGTATCATAAGGCTCAAATGAAGTTGATGCATATTAGAAGGACTCCGAAGACTTTGGCACTATGATAAATGGAAGAAAGAAAATAGAAATCTGTGGAGACTAATTCTCCTAGCTATAACCCCTAAGGGAATGGTGCCACAGTCTTGGCGAGCCCAAATTCTCCTTTAAGCAATCAGGGCGCGAGTCCGGAGAAGCTCTAACTTTACCGACAAATCTAAGGATCCGATCACTTTTGTGTGTGCTGCAAGACACAACAATCAAGACGAAGTTTATCATAGCCAAACCCAATCAAACCACACCAAACAAATCTCATCCGGGAGTGCCAAGACTCTCAGCCCGCAAAGCGAGCAACTGAACCCCCGTCTCTGATCCATCACCCATCGTCAACACTTCCCTTCCCTTACCTCCAAGTAACAACCCCTTCCTTCATCTTCTACGACAAACCTTCCCCTCCTCATATCCAGGTTGAACTACCCTTTCCTCACCTCCTTGTTCCAGTGATTTTGGTTCTTTGTTTCTCCCCCCACAATCGCCCTTCGGTTAGTGCCTTACTAACCTTCAGGCCACGGACAGACGGACGGACGACAGACACGCACACACACACCCCACTGTTAGGAACAGTTTGAACATGGCTACTCGAGCTGCGAATAAACGTGTATGTTTACCCCGTGTTTTGTACATTTGTCCATATTTCTCATGCTAGCTCCCGTTTCTATCAGCTGTGCTCGAAACGCTTTCGGGAAAATGCTAATTTGACGCCATCGACAGCTCGTCCGTGAGTACAAAGCTATCATTGAGAATCCACCGCCATATATTCAAGCTCACCCTAGCGAGTCCAACATTCTCGAGTAGCCTACCCCTCTCTTTCCCTCTTCCACAAGCCGAAGCTAACGAGGTATGCACAGATGGCACTACATAATAACCGGGCCCGAGAAGACACCTTACGAAAATGGCCAGTACTGGGGAACTCTAGTCTTCCCTGCTGATTACCCCTTCAAGCCCCCCGCCATCCGAATGATGACCCCGAGCGGCCGCTTCCAAACCAGCGCACGCCTCTGCCTCTCCATATCCGACTTCCACCCCAAATCCTTCAACCCGGCCTGGGAAGTCAGCACAATCCTAATGGGCCTGCTTTCATTCATGACGGGAGAGGAAATGACCACAGGCTCGATCTCAGCCACCGAACAAGAACGCCGGATCCTAGCTGCCAGGAGCCGCTGGTGGAATAGCACAGGCGGCGGTAGTGGTGTGCTGGACCCAGTATCCGGCATCGTGGTGCCGAATCGCGCACCCGGGGCCGGCATCGCAACAGGTGGGAGCAGGGGCGGCGTGGGTAATGGAGATTTGGGAAGGAAATTCAGGGATGAATGGAAGGACGTAGATGCCGAGAATTGGAGGTGGCTGAAGGCTAAGGGCTTTAACCTCGCTAGCGGACTAATTTCCCCGCCGCCCTCCGCTAGTGCCCGCCCGCCCACTAGTTCAGGCGCCGCCGGAATAGACACAGAGGGCGCGAGGCGACGGCAGCGATCAGGCAGCATCGGTAATACCGGAACGGCAGGCGCCGCCGGTGTGGTTGTGCGCAGGGGTGGTGGGTGGTTCGAGGGGCACAGGGTATTCGTCGGGATTGTGTTCTTAATCGCCTGGGCTTTGTTAGCTAGGAGTTTGGAATGAATTAATGGCTGGGGCATCCTTTGTGTGGGCAGAACGGGGGTGCGATGAAATTGGGATATCAAAATCTTTTGAAGAGGTTTAGGTTGGAGCATGGAGCGTTGGATGGGGGCGGGGGTACAAACGGTCGGCTTCTCTTGTGTATTAACAGCACTTTTTTGCGTGGTAGTATTATCCTCTCTTTATCTATCTTGAACAACCCTTCAGCAATTATATTATTACAGCTTCTTTCCACGATGAATTAAGAACTCCTTTCTTCCAAAATCGTTATTGTAAGAACCCGAATGACCAAACCCTGCTCTCTGCTGTCTGGCAAAAATAAAAATAAAAATGTAGCATTTAGGACGTCCATAATGGTGTAACCAAAGAACATCACAGCGGCGTGCGGAAAAGCACTGATCATCCCGGGCTGGCACATAACTGTAACTATAACACATGAGTAAACGTCATGAACAAATATTCATGCAACCAAATTACCCCGGCCAGCATGTTTCAAATCGGGTTTTGACCAGTCATTGCAAATAAGGGAGGGCATATTAAATGCTAGTTTTTTAAATTTGTTAATAGTTGAGTGATTCCAAAGCATGGAGATGGTGAATTGGTTTGTGTGGGGGGGGTACTGTACATGTACTGTGTGCACAATGATACATCCGCTATAAAATTTTATGTCACAGTAGGAGCCTGGGCGTCAGAACTTTCCCCACACGACTGTACAGTACAGTGAACTACGGACGATGCGTAGGACTATAAGCAGAGGTGAGAGGGGGGCGTTTGGCTTTACCCTATAATACATCTGGGTTACTCTTGGTTCATTTTTGTTTTAACTTTTCTGGCTGTTTGAGGGGCACCGTATGTAAAAACCAACAGATATACGAACGCCCCTCTATTAGCAGATAGATAGTATCAGTACAACCTGGTATCGTACCCGACAGAGGAACTGTAGATATTCAAGTATGCTGCGCCTCGTCCATCTATATATTGGTGGCCATCAAGCTATGATCTGTCACTCGTATCCCAGGAAACTAACGCTCTCCCCAGCAATCATCACATGCTCTAACCTAGTCTCAGCACGTTGTGGAGAAAGAATCACCGAGAATAAAGTTTTTTTAAAAAAAATCCCGATGTTTCCCCGATGCCCCCACATAGAAACAATGGAATACCTTTATTTCGGAAGCCGGCGCGAGGAACCAGCTACCGTGAAGAAAAGGGAAGAAAAAGGGAAAAGATAAAAAAGGAGAGAACGAGAAAATCCCAACCCGGCATAAGAAAGAACAACTATTGCCGACAAGCCACAGCTACCAACAAAAAAGGAAGAACATATTAAATTTATTTCTTCTTAGCAGCTGCCTCGTCCTCCTTAGCCTTCTGTCTCTTTTCCCTAACGCCAGCATTCCTAGCGTCCGCGCGGGCAATACGCAATTCCCTGAACGCATTCCGCTTTTTCTCAGCGTCGGTGATAGTGCGCTCGGCGAATTCGACCTTGCCCGGGCCAGCGTTGATCGGAAAGACGGCAGCGGTAGAGCGAGTCTGGGTGGCGGCCTTAGCCTCCTCCCTCGAGGAGTCGCCGAACTTGGCCTTATTGGCACGGCGGGGGAAGAGGATGAGCTTAGATCTGTATTCGTTGAGTCTGGCGACGTTGGCTTGGAGGGACTCGACCGAGGTGTTTTGTCTACGATGGTCGACGGGGATCCCGATGCCCAGAGCGAATTTACGAGGGATATTGGCTTCCTGTTCATAGCCTTTGTGTTAGTTTCATCACAGGGCTTGCGATACAGGGGAGAGACGGACCTTGAGCTCCTCGAGGGTGAATCCACGGCCAGCACGAACACGGCGGTTGTATTTGATGGTCGGGCACCTAACGATGGGGCGAAGGAGGTCGATAGGTCTAGGAGCTACCGCAGCAACCTTGGCCAAACGAGCATTACGACGACGATGCTTGCGTCCGGGCTGTGAATGTCGAAACCCCATCCATTAGTTCTAGTTCCCCTCCTTCCAAAATATCCATCCATATAATCCACTCATCCATCCATTTAATCCCCCCCAATCGCCTCCACCTCCCAATCCCCATACCTATCTCCGCCTTTCAAATATAGTAACCGGAGGAGACACCCGTAGAATCGACTAACCTGGTCAAAATGAGTCCGCACGCGAGTCTGCCATTGCTTGCGGAAATGGTTGTTGGGAATTTGCTGCAAAAAGGCCAGGCCACAAAAAAATTAGCACTCACTTCCACCCTCACAGAAGACAGGGAACAATAGGTCTTTACGTTGTTGTGTTTGATCGCCATTACTGCTGCTGTTGGTTAGTATGTCCGTCGGTGGTCAAAGGAATGTCGTGCGAGTGAGATTGTTTAGCGATGCCGAACTTTTACAAGAGTTTGCGTATGAGAGTGACCTGCCTCAGTTGGTGGGTGTGGTGGGACTGGTGGATTTAGGGTTTTAGACCTTATCTAATCTCCTCGATTATTAGGTAAGCAGAGGGCTCCCGGAAGGAAGAGGGGGATTCTCAGTAAGTTTTTCTCCCCCGGGGCGGGATATCTTTGCCCCGGACGCGGAGTTTATAACCAGAGAGGGGAACCGGTGATGATCTTTAAGAATATATCACTGCCCTCAGAGACGAACCACTTGTAAATACCCTATCTACCGGTACAGTACTCTCGCGATTCGACATCTCCCGCCCGTCCTGATACATATTCGTATTCGGAGACCACAGGTCTTAAGTTCAGCCCCACCTTATTTATCCTATCATATCATACGTATGCCAAGAAGGGCTAGTGCCTTCCTACCGCGGCCTAAGGTCAGCCTTCAGGACATGCTATCTCTCATTAACCGGCATACGCAATTCTGTTAACCTGTCAAATTAGGCCTATCCTAGGCTAGAGGAGATGCGGAGATAGCCAATCGCAAGAGCAAGTGAGGTGCAGTACTGCGCCTTGGGGGCCTGTAATCATCATCCGCCCATTTACCGCATCCCATTGCTTCATCTTAACCTCCGTGGTGGGATCTGCAGCCAAGGGCGGGGGGCAAAGCACGCGAACCAGCAACCCCACTTTGTACTCGAGTACGATACGAGGGCCCCTCAGATCCCAATTCACATGCTCTTCCAGCCCAGACAGTCGAGATATATTATAGCTCAAAATCTCCTGACACCCGACAAGCACTGTTACCCACGATACCCTCTCCAAGTGACTCCCCATACCTGCTTTTGCTAAATCTCTGCATTGTCCTTTAATCATTATACGACCGCATAAACCGCCATCACAGTAGATTCAAAACAATCGGCATGCTGAGGATGTATGACCCTGGATAGCCTAACCTCTAAACTTAAGGACCCGTTAATCTAGGCAGTGATTCTCCTACTGTAAATGTTTACGGGGTTTATGGCGGACAGGACTTCACAGCATGCCGAACCCTTACAGGGATAGACATTAATCAGGGACTATGCGCGGTGCTTCACTTGCGGAAAAAAAAGCATAGCTTCAAAAAAGGACTTTTGATTCAACAACTATTAGGTCTAAGTTACGGTGTCGTGCATGATACTTGTAGAGCTTCCAAGTACCCCTAATTAAAACCCCTCTCAATGGCCATTCGCAGTTGAATTAGAAATTTGGTTACACCACCTCTCATTCCAACCACGGGCACCTTCCATGCTTTTTTTCATTTCTTTATGTTCTAGAAAAGCTCCATGCATGAACAATTACCTCTCGGGGTCCCGATTGGTGCTTGTGCGTTCTACAGCCCCCACCACCTTCCGTTCCAGGAACCAACACGAAAACAAGCTCACAAACACAATTCACAAAACCTCAAGTGGCTCATCATGTAGACCACTACAACCAAAATTTATTTATTTCTAGCCATATACCCAACAAGCACTAGCAAGAGCCACTCAATAAAAATAGTTGGTGGAAAAGACAGGAGGAAAGAGAAGAGATAAAGTGGGAAAAAAAAAGACTAATACTAAAACTCCCTATTGCCACACTCTACCATATATCCCGTTTGCTCGCTTTTAAACGAAAAACTTTTTACAAGGCGTCCGCGGCCTTTCTCTTGACTCCACAATCTCTGCCGGCCCGTCTGGTTCTGACGGCCGCGGCGAGGTTGGTCAATACGTCGACCGTAGATTCCCAGTCGATGCATGCGTCGGTGATGGAAACACCCTTCTTGAGGGCTGCCACGCCACCCTGGTCGGGTGTGGGGATGTCCTGGCGGCCTTCGTTGATGTTTGACTCGATCATTACACCAACAATAGCCTCCTCACCGTTGCTAATTTGAGCAGCAATGTCCGCGGCCACAATAGGTTGGTTCTGCAGCGTATTATTAGAAAAGGGCAACTTTGGGAAAGAGCAAAAAGCAAACCTTGTGATTCTTAGAGCTGTTTCCGTGACTGCAATCGATCATTATCACCTCTCTCTGTCCCTTCTTCCTCAAGGCAGCCTTTGTAGTTTGTACGTCCTCAGAGCTATAGTTAGGGCCCCTGGAACCCCCGCGAAGAATAACAAAGCCGTGCTCGTTCCCGGTAGTGCGGGTGATTGCGGCAAGGCCTTGCTTAGTCACACCCATAAAGTGATGAGGGTGAGAGGCGGAGAGGACAGCATCGATGGCAACGCTGAGCGAGCCATCAGTACCGTTCTTGAAGCCAACCGGGAAAGAAACACCCGATGCGAGCTCACGGTGGAGCTGTGATTCGGTGGTGCGGGCGCCAATTGCTGCGAGGGAGAGGAGATCTGCAAGGAACTATTTTTGTTAAATGACTGTTCGCTTGCTCGGTAAAAAGAGAATTACCTGTGGGGAGACAGTATCCAGCATCTCAGACGCAATAGGAACTCCCATGCTGGTAAGATCGACGAACAAGTTTCTGCTAACTCTCAATCCCTTATTGATTTGGAAGCTCTCGTCGAGGTCCGGGTCATTGATCAATCCCTTCCATCCAACAGTGGTTCTTGGCTTCTCGAGATAAGCTCGCATAACGATAACCAGGTCGCCCTGGAGCTCCGTTGAAATAGCTTTCAAGCGCCTGGCATAGTCTTTGGCATTCTCGGGATCATGAATTGAGCATGGTCCAACGACGACAAGAAGCTTGTCGGAAGTGCCATTAAGCACCGCAATAGAATCGCGGCGACCCTTGAGAACGGTAGCTTCAGATTCAGGAGTCTTCAGCCCCACAATTAGTATGACTCATTATTCGAGGAACAAAAAATCCAAAACAAATTTAGATTAGAGAAGGGGGATATACAGAAGGGATCTCATGTTGCAAAAGACTGGGAGGGATCAAAGGATCCTGTCCGACAACTTTTGTTCCGTACTTTATCAGCTCTCGCTTCTCCTGGATTTTCGCTTTCCTTCGCTCTATCCTTTCGACATGGCTGGTGGGAGAAAAAGATTTCGGGGGCTTGTAGAATAAAGAAAACGTACCGCGAGAGTCTTCAACCTCGTCAGCTTTAGGAGTCATGTTTGCAGTGATATTTTTCTGTGAAGACGATTGAACTGTCGAATAAAAAAAGAAGGAGTTATTCTCAGGAAGAGGCAAGCTGAGAGGTTTATATGAGTTCGAGACTGACTAGCACTCTGTTAGAAAAAAACCCTCTCTTTGATGCGGGTTTGTACCCGGGCTCGTTAGTCTTCTTTGGTCCAACAGGTTGTAGGAGTGGTCGTAGGAATGCCGTAGATGGGAAAAAGGAAAAAAATATTTTTAAACACCCACCACGAGCAAACTTGAATGAACTGATCACCCCGCACACCACTGGAATCAAATAAAACCAAGAGATCTCACCAGTCTAGGCGAAAGCGTGGTACGGCAGGCAGTGATAGAATTCCAAGGCTACTTGTCGATATGGTAAGTATATTAACCGGGACAAAGAATTGGAGCTGCGGTAAAAAAAAGAAAGACGAGCAACTGGTGTTGGTCTCGGCTCTGAGAAGGGTGGAGTGAGAGAGAGAAAGGGAAGGGAGGAAAGAGGGGCATGGGTTGAGACCAAGTTCCTGACTGCGCAGTACAAACCGCTCTAGCTGAGTCTGAAAAAGTTTTTTTGCCCAAAAAAAGAAAAAAAAAGAAAAAAAAAGTAAGGAATGATCGTGAATGCACAAGTATTAAAAATACTCTTAGTACACAATACTTGTAAGGCATTCTATATGTCCACAGCCCAAGGCAATTGCACTTCCCTATCATTACAATATCACAATACGTCCAAGACTCAGTAACCATGTCATGGCCCAATGAAAACTACTACGTATGGAAACTACTACGTATGGAGACCAGCTCCGAGAACTCCGCAATAGACAGGAAAGCTGAATCTGCACTCCTCCCAAACTGATATTCTTATCTCGCGTGAGAATAAGAGTTCGGAACCGGGGATCGACGGTGGGACTCGTATAGCAGAGACAAAATAGTAGAATAAAAACGGCAAGGTCTTTTTGCTGAGTGTATTTGGGCTCCTCTGCTACCAGGAACCTCTTTGTAATTTTTTGTACCTTCAAGGTCGTTTCTTCTGCAGCTGAGCTGGTACAATTAGTTGGAGGTTGCCGCTTCCGGATATTGAATCCCACGCCAAGTGGAAATACTACTGTACGAGTACAAAATCATTTACACAAATAGCCGGCTTATCTCTTGATTCGCATGTACCATTTTTTGGTTCCTCAGAATATTACGAGACCAGGAATAGTCGATGCGCGGTAATCCTGAAGATTTCCCTACCGTACTACCTTTGAGAAAGAGCCTATGTTAACCAAAGGCTATTCACCACGCTAACAAGATGCAAAATGGAGACAGAGATTAAGGGAGGTGAAGAAAAGGCAGCCCACCACAATTTACTCGGACAATCTACTAGATGTATCAAATAAGCAGCAGAGCTGAACTGCATTTGGCTTAGCTGAGAGCAAGCGAGGCTACAAACACCAGTTACTGTGAATTCTGGGTAAGCTCTACCCCCCCCACTAAACTCTTTAAGGTGGCAGCGATTTCTGATAATGCCCAATCCTGTGGTAAATGAGCCCCCCTCGGGAGAGTAACTACCACCTGCCAGATAGATAACGCAGCGGGCCGAATTTCCCCAGAGCTTACAGTAGGCTATCAGAAGGCTACCATACCCGCTTCCGCACACCATATTATACTATAACACTTTACGGGTCCGGTCTGCCCCGGCATTGCGAAATTCTCGAGTCGCGAGAATTCTCAAGTCTTCGCAGTCTGATTGGTCAATGCTGGCTGTGGCGCTTATCTTCCGTGGTCTTAACGCCAGAATCTCGAGAGGCAGGAACAGACAGTAAGCACCCTATGGTACAAGTATATGCTTTCATTGGGAGGAATGCCCCGGTTTTGTCCAAAAGGGTTGGCACAAGTAGTAGAGCACTAGTGCAAGTGCCAGGGAGATGCTTTAGCGCAAGCAGGGATTGTTTTGCAGGTTAACCTAAACTGCCCACTACCAGTAACCTTCTAGCAGGTACTGTACAGGAGTCAGGTGGGATATTTTCGTATAAGACAAAGCAGTGAACCAGTAAAGTAATCATGAGCCGGACGAGTACAAGCACCAGAGGCGATGCTTTCACACGAGGCAGGGATCGATTCGCCGGTTAACATAAATTAACTATTTACTAACCCGGTACGAAAACATCTCCCCTTGTACTTGTACCTGACAAAACAAGCTACTTATTCCTTTTGTTCTGCATATCACTCAAGGATCCTACTACTGGTAGTATAGGCACTATTCGTACAGCACCTGCAGGAGTAACCCTTGCCCATTCTGCAGCGAACCGAAATCGGGAGCTTACTGAATATAGCCTACCAGGTCCTACCCCGCACTCGTTCTCCAGAGACTATCATAACCTTCTATGGGCATGATCAGCTCAGGCAGCTGGAGCACCCATTCCGCAAGAGTAGCCTCTACCGTGCTGTCAAATGTATTGGCAAAGATTCAGTCAAAATATCCATTCGTTGATATTAAAGCAGCACTCTCCTGAGCTCGGACATCAGCTTCCACGTCCGTAATCTCTACCCATAGTGCAGAGAGAGGGGCGGGCTTGTATACTACGATCCTCAGATGTGCGATCCTGTGCACTAGCCCATAAAGTCCTTGTAGGTACGATATGAGGTCATGCCTTTAGCCATCAAGGTGAACTCCTCCCCTCCCTTTCATTCAGCCCAGACAGCAGATTAAGTAAGGTCAATGACCGCTAGGCATGAAACTAGCTTACCCCGCAGCACATAGCCTATGTTTTATAACAATATACAACTAAATACCATAGCTCCGTGAATTTCTCTGAACACTGCTAGTGCACCAACGTCTATTGCACTATACATCTTTAGGTCAAAGACATCCTAAACAATATTGGCGGCTTCCAGCCTCGTAAATGCCACGTTCATGGTAAGCACGAATCTCTTCTGCAAGCATCGATGAGTGAACTCGAGCCCCATTGTGAATCTTCAATATACCATGATCCGGAGCTGAAATGCAGTAACTTGCAAATAGTCCGATGATCATGCGGGCATTTGGCAGAGTAACAAGTTAGAAATAAGGTATGAACCACCGCAGGAATCCCGATAATGCACTACTCCGCCGCCCTATAATCTCTAGATTTTAGGCCAAAAACACCTGATAAGGATTATGGTTCTTCTAGGCGCCCATACCAAAGCCAGATTCAAATATCCAGACACTTCATCACTCCACTCTGGACAACCTACACACGTCACTAACAGGTCTCGGACAACCCCCCCAATAGGTTCCTAGTGGCACCATCTTGAATCAAATTCTAGCATACCATGCGGAAACCATCAATCTTAGGTTCAATGGCACTTCCAGTCTGAGGGGATTGTGACTTTATGATAGCACGGGTACTGTAGGTGTTAGTACTGTAACCCTATTGCATCCCAGTATAATATTGTAGTAGCTACTACACCCACCGCAACCCAGATTTTCCCTTGACCTTACATCTCTGTATTTCGCATTTTCTGGTCTATCACAATTACGACGTTTTCCGTAGGGATTCTTTCTACTACTAGATCCTTCTAATGGTCTAACTTTGGCAAGATAGAGCTCTAAACAGGAGACAATATCTATTGCATAGGGGTGCTCGTTGGTCATCTCCGGGCCAAGGATAGCTTCCCAATTGCAGGTGCCCCCACGTCGCGGGGGGAGCTGCTAAGTAATAACACCGGGGGTGGGCCATAAATTTCAGGGTGTGGGGTTAGGATCCTTGTGTCGCTACTTTTGCGGAATGGCTCAGATGGATTTGATTCACATCTAAGGTGTCAAGGAGTAGCCCTGGAGGTATTTGATTAATATCAAAGATATCGACAACGTACCCTAGGACTTCAAGGTTTTCGCAGGAATCCATACTTCTGCCCACAATCCTCGAATACTATGTCTCAGGCTGTCTCCTGCTTATCTTCAGATTTCAGAATATGTTCGCATACCATCTCAGTGCTAGGTCTCAAAGATTTCCAGAGGTTCAAGTCCAGTCCCCACTCTCTCGCTGGCCAGTCCTAGTAGGGATTATGTTTCACTATTGAATCCCTTTACTCGTATTCAGGTCTATTGCTACTTGCTACTCAGCACTTGAAACCAGACAGTCTTAGTCTTGCGGTGTTCTAGGCTTCGGTGAGTTGGCGTGGGCAGCTTCTACGGTCGCCCTTCGAGATTCCTAGGACTCCTCGCCGCCGGATAAAGTCCCATAATCCATACCGCAGACCATGTGAGGGCTCTGCAAGGCGGCGCATTCAGCGAGGCTTGGCAAATGTTGGTATGTATCTTGGTTTTGATTCATACTGAAGGGGAGGCTCCTTTAACGCTAGGACACGACAGGCCCCGCTGAGTGTGCCGCCTCGCTGAGTCCTAACCTACGGGTACGGGTGGTCTAGGAGTGTCTTGCGTGCAAACCAGGGGCCCGTGCCGCTATCCAGCACCAAGAAGCTGTGCAGTTACTCGTGTATGAGTTAATAGCGAACACAACTGATCATTTGAGTTGGGATGGCCACCCTGGGCAGAAGGCCGGTATTGGTGGCTTAGAGCACCCTCGATGGGCTGTTTGGACGCACGAGTTTGTTCTGAAGGGTTTCCAGGGTTCCGGGCTCCCTAAGAGCCGAGATTTGCGGACGAAAGTGCACTCGCCCATCCTTGCCAAGGAGCACGCCGGCTACCGAATTTTGGCGAGATTCGTCCTCACTTCCGTAGCCAGCGGTTGTCTTGGCAAAGACCCCGCGAGTAAGTTTGCCGCCCTCCGCTGTCCCGGGTCTTATCATAATCAACCGGATTTAACTCAACCGGATATGATATTATACGATACCTCTCTAGGCCGTAGAAAATTTACGGCAGTCCCATATTCTAATATAGAGAGCACTCACTAAATTAGAAAGCGGGGGTTTCCCATCTCTACGTAGCTTAAATGCACCTTACCCCCTTATCATCGTACGACTGGTGGACCTGTGCATGTATGATACTCAACATTTTTAAAGTTTCTACGATAGGAAATAAACAAGTGATTCATTCACCGGTATCGTATACTTCCTAGCTTCACGGCACTGGATCTTGCAGGAACTACCGTAACCTGGACCATGGACACATATCTCACATCCGAAGGCTTTAGAAAAACGTCGAGTACTGTACTGCACGGTCCCCAATCTGTTCGCAGACCTGACCTCAGGTGGGATATTGATAAAAAGAATACCACGATGGTCAGTTATTATCAGTTCAGAGTGGATTCACAGGGTAACCCTTGGAACTCTGCAATCTTCTCCGGGCTCTCTTTCTTCTGGCCGCTCGTCTGGGGACCGCGCAATAGAGACCAATCCCACTATGGCAAGCTTAAGGAGGGCATTTCCCAAAAAGGGAAAGAGGGAGAAATGACGGTAATAACAATTAAGTAATAAACCAGGTTGTCAGCGTAGGGGGATGCACGTTCTCCTCTTTTCTACCGAATAAGTCTGAAAGTGCAGGTCAGAGGGAAGAAACCCTAGGAACTCCAACTAGACTATTCATCGATGGAGGGGCAATGTATCTTGTGCTATAAGGATGCATCACGAACTTTCCTCTTCCTCTCACCCGCGTGCCCCACTGTACCGGGTGGAATCCCGAAGTTTGAGCCATCCCGGGTGGCGGGCTCAACCCACAAAACCACCGTCTTGGCACTGGTCTCCAGCTATGATACAGCAAGAGCCGGAATAATTGAAACTCCCGCTAGGACGTCGGAGTTGCCTTTGCTGGTAAGGTAGGGTCTGGCACTTTTTTGTTTTTTTCTATTAAGCCCGGGGCTGAGGCGGTCAGCTCTCGCAGTGCTCCCGCCCCCCTATCCAAGAGAGGGAATTTCGGACGTCTTAGCGGGAGGTTCAATTATTTCGGTTCTTGCGGTACCGGTACCATAGGAACTCGAATATACGGGCCTAGTACTAGGATATCGCCTCTCCTACCGTACCCGGGGGTCATTAAAAACCAGAAAACATAACCCTTGTTTCTATACATAATTGTACAGGATCAGCAGAAATATTTTTCCAGCTTTCAACGACCCCCCGGGCATCTACTCGCTAGATCACCATCGGATCTTGGCTCGCACGCAGGGGGGGGGGGGCATGCGCAACAGCGGTCACCATACGGAGCAACAATGGGTTTAGCAGAGTAGGTTAGTAGAATCGCGAATACCGGTTAGTAGTATCTGCCAAGTCCAACTCGTACTAGCTATACTGGATCCGGGGAACATGATTCCTTCTCAGGGTGTTTTGTCTCTGGTTGCTGAGATGAATAATTGGACAATATGCCAGGTAGACCGAAATTTCTTCCTCTAGGAAGGAGCGAAAAGCGGCCTAAAGAGTTTGCTCCCCGAGACTACCGGTATGTGGACGAAAAGAAAAACACCAGACCGTGCTACCGTATTCACACTCTAGCTCCACCATAGTTAAACTTCTTATGGTAGGAAATTGTGTGCACTACTTGTACGGTACTCGAGCACTCGAATGCTTCAAGTAGGTTATTACTACGGGTGGGCCCTCCCCTCTGTCTTCACAGCTCATCACTCTATCCGCAACTGAATCATCCTGGCCCGTCGGTGAAGGCGCCGGTGTCGGGGCTGTCGTCTAGGGAATGAATCCGCCTTGCCTCCAAGGCGGGCTACCCGGGAGCATCATCCCCTGCAGTAGTGCAGTCGAATTTCCCCACATTTTACTAACCACCGACTGCAGTAGTCGATTGACTGGCTCGCACAATATATCCTGCATATTTCCGAGCTCCAGAGTGTCACGTTGTTGGGGTAGAGCGCAAGAGGAGCTCTTGCAAGGGTGCCGCGACTACTAGAACCGGGTTATCGCCACTCTCCCTAATAGGTGCAAGGGACAGGTACATATAAGTGGTACAGGGAAGGCCCACCGATGTTGATTGAGTGCTAGCATGCGGCCACCAGCACATCTGCAAACACATGTCTTCCACTGTTCAACAAGAGCCTAAGTTAGATTCATTTTTCTTCATTTTTTTTTGATAGATGTATTGAATTGCATACCAGGCACCTGACCTGTCAATTGTATTTGTCCAAAATTGAAAGAGACAGGACGAAATGGAGATCCCCCAGGGGCACCAATATTTTAGTTATCCATCGTACCATTTTTTATCCTTAGCTCTTGTACTTTCACAGGTCCGCAACAGCCCTCAACACGAGCTTAGCGACAAAAGAAACCGATCCACACCTCGGTTTCCATACGAAAAGCAGAAATTTAGCCAGCTAGCACAAAGGACCACAATGCATTCTGTTCTTCAGATGCTACAGAGACCTGATGAATCACATATAAAAGTGCGTGTCCTGGTAGGGCTCCGGGGCTTTTCCTCCAGAAATCTAGTGTTCTATGACCTGGTCCTCAATAACGTGAATCCTCACATCGAATTGTGCCATCTGAAAGATCACCTAGATTTTTCAGAGGTTGTGGTGGTGAGTAGGCACCTATTGAGAGCGGCACTTCACATGGAAAAGCCGGTGGACGTTGGTTCCTTTCGCCGCCATGCTCGCACAACCGCAGATCGGATTTTGGCGGCAAGGTGTACGAAACCAGACCCCCGGGTACTGTTTGGGGAAACGTAAAAGAAATCCAACACTATGGCCACTCCAGGGGGGAAGGACTTGGTTTTCTTGGGAACCGGGGACTAACCCCACCAGTGCCATACGGATTGACCAAAATGGTACTTGAAAACGAATGTTTAACATTGGCTGGAATGAAATCCCCGTCGGTGTAATGCCCGTGGAGACCTCCCGCACGAGTCAGGTATCATGACGGGGTTCTCGCCGCAGCCGCCCCGCTATTGCGGACAAGTGAGCCGTCGTAGCACCTCCAAGCATCGGCTCGCCGCAGAAGATAATTAGATCAGAAGGGATTACGATATTAAAGCTGGAGGTCAGAGGATTTAGAACTCCAGGGGTCAGAGGAGTACTTTGTGTTCATTTCCAGGACTGAGAACAAGGTTTTCTAGCCGACCCTACCACGTAGCCAGCGTCTGTGTTTAACGGCGAGCGCACAGCACGGAATGTTGGTAATTAGAGCACGAGTATTAATTTATTTAGGCACCGAGAGAGAGAGAGAGAAATGGATCTCAGGCCAGTGTTCTTGAGATGGAGAAAAATCGCCGCGTGTGAATTTGCCTTGGAATAAAATTCCCCGATCACAAAACGTCACCCACAGTAACCGCTCCTCCCTTTCCGCCGGGAAACCGCTGCTCGGGGCCTGCCTCCTGCTCACTACTCGAGTACTTCGGGGCCCGAGCACGGGCGAGTACTCCGGGAGATACTGTTATTTGACGTCACTGAAGCGGGACATATATTAGTACTTGTATACATTTCTGTTCATTATCCGTAGGCAGTTAAGCCGGTCAACCGGTCTTCCCCTGCCACAATATCCCTTCTTTGTTGGGGCATTCTTCCATACGGTACCACGAATATCTCGGGCCGCCAAGTAAAATAACGTGAAGACAAAAGTCGGTGGCCAGGCCCGTACTAATATTATAATTAGTAGCGCACATACCCTGGGTTTTGCAATAAAAGGGTCAAGTTACGATCGCACATTCCCTGAATGTCAAGTGAACTCACGCAACTAGAAATGGAAGGCGGTATGAGCGGTTTACCGTGATCTCGAGCGAGCACTCCCTTAGGTGGTCTTGGGCCCGGCTTTAAATATTGAAAGGCGGGGTGGTCAAGGGAGCTAGTGGCTGTCAGATAGTCAGGTCGGAGGAGCGGGTGCCCTCTGATGATTCTTGAGTTTAGACTGATGTTAGTTTAGGGAATTGAGAATGGTACTGCCCTAACTTACCATAGTTCCCATAGGACGATCAACCTCGAAGACGAAAACCAACACGAAAAAAATCGCCCTGTTATATCCATCCACACCTTCCATTTCGGCGGCTTGTTTCCACTTTAAACCCAACAAAAACTATGAGGACGACTCAGGGTTCACTTCTCGTGGCACAGGTATCATGAGGTATCGCCAGCTCGAAAAGAGGTACGATACCTAGAATTGTCCTGGGGCATGCTGAGAATAGGACTGCTAGCACGAGACCTCAAGATATGTAATAAAGTTAGATGCAGCAAAGTTACTTATCATACCATACTAGACCAATCTTCTACTTGTAGTCATCATGGCCTAGCCCTAGTAATACTGTGCATATTTGACATCTTTGGCTACAAATCTGACCTTCCTACATATCCCCGCCATGGCCCTACTCGAGGAGTGTACTACTCTGGGCGAAGTGTTAGGGTTCTCCCCGGATTAACCTTATTTCGGAGGGAGTTGAAATCTGGGAGTCGAGGAGCTAGGTCAGGACGCTTCAAAAGGTCTTGAGATTCCGCCGGTATTCAGCTCGAGTACTTGCGCAGCACTCTCTCTTTTGTTAGACAAAACCATCCCAGCAGAAAGTTTCCTGGTATCGAAACGCTGTGATCTACCGGCACTGTAGATTGCCGTGCTCTCTTAGGTGCTCTCTTAGGGCAGAGGATTATTGGAACTTCATTCAAAGCGCTGAGTAAACCACCCCTTCACAGAATGCTTCTCGAAGCTTCGCGTGGGTTGGTATGATACTTCGCGTAATTGGTAAGCGGGGCAACACAAATTTACCCCCACCACCCGACTAGCTCCAACGCGTCTTCCCAAAATTCCCTTCACCACAACTCTCCACCAAACCTCATCTATCTTCGACAGCCATCACCATTACTTGCGTCCTCATCAAGGGAAGCTAAATTTGCCTTGCATCTCTGTGATGGTTTCTCCAGTGCTAAGCTGGTCCAGCCAGTTATCCGTACTACCTTCGTCGGAGATACCATCATCTCTCGTCGGTGACAAAATACTTCTACCACAATCAGCTCTTGAGCAGCTGCTTGCTGCTGTTTCATCCACACCGCCGGAATCACAGCCTGCTGCTACAGCAGCTTTGGAAAACGCTTATCCGCCGCAGGTAGACATTTCATGGACTTCCGCAGCTCATCATGAGCGCCCGCAACCACAACTTCCTCACCCTCTCATGTTCCGACTATTCAACCCGAGGAACAACCGATTTTCACATGCAGCCCCTTTAGAGTTCTCCGCAGAGGAAGGAAAGATTGGTATATCACCATTATTACGGGATGCGCTAGGTATCGAAGAGGATGAGGATAAGAGGATTACGGTTGTGTGGAAGGATTTACCAAAAGGTACTTATGTACGATTAAGACCTTTAGAAGCGGGGTATGACGAAGAAGATTGGAAAGCTTTGCTGGAAAGATACTTGAGGGTCAACTTTACCACGTTGACAATGAAGGAGATTTTGGCTGTCCAAGGGAGAACACCAGCGATTGGTGGGAAGGAGAAGGCGGAATTCCGGTTTTTGATCGATAGCATGAAACCGGAGGAGGCAGTGTGTATTGTTGATACGGGTGGGTAAGCCATGCTACCCAAGCGACCTCCAAGCCACTGTACTGAATATCTACATAGATCTAGAAGTCGACATCGAACCATTGTCCGAAGAACAAGCCAGAGAAACCTTGAAGCAACGGCTAGAACGGAAGTCTGCTGGTAGCAGCGGCGGCACCCTGAGGATCGGCCAGCCAGCCGAAGGTGAAGTCCTGCCAGGCGAATATCACTTCTACGAGCTACCGGAATGGGACCGGAAGGGGCCACTCGCAATAGAGCTCGACGAAGTGGACGACAGTGACGAAGTAGATATATTCGTTACAACATCCAAACATCACCACAAGCCTCGACAAGACGAGCATGTATGGGGAGATTCCGGAAGCAAATATCCGAAAACGATACAAATCAGCCCGACAAACATCGAGCTTCTTGATGTAGCAAAGTTATTCATTAGCGTTCATGGATACGCGCCACTAGACATAGACGAAGGCAGTGAGCAGCAAGAGGAGGATAACTCGCCTCGCCCATATTCCCTCCGAATCACCCAAACCGAAATCCAAAATATCGAAACCCCTACCAACACCACTACTCCACCAGGCCCCGACTACAAGCAATGCAAAAATTGCACCCAGTGGGTCCCAACCCGCACCTTCCCCCTCCACGAAAACTTCTGCCTGCGGAATAACCTTGTATGCCCCCACTGCCACCAAGTTTCCAAACGCGGCGCTCCAACCACCCATTGGCACTGCCAACAATGCACAACCCACGGCAATAATGCCCCCCACTCCCTACAAAAGCACGTATCAATCTATCACACTCCGCGCCCGTGCCCCGCTTGCATCTCTTCCTCCTCCCCCTACACAGCCGTAAACCTCCCGGACCTCGCCGTCCACCGCACAACAACCTGCCCCGAAAAACTAATCCTCTGCCGTTTCTGCCACCTCCTCCTCCCTCAAGAATCCGCAAGTGACCATGCCGAGCTCCTCCTCTCAGACCTGACCCACCACGAACTGGCTTGCGGTGGTCGCACAACAAACTGCCACCTCTGTAACCGGATCGTAAGAATGCGAGATTTGGACGCACACGTTCGCAACCACGACCTTAAAAGACTATCCACGCCCCCGCCAATCACATGCCGGAACGTGAACTGCGCCCGCACGACTAAGGACCTCCGCCATCCCAACCCACTCGGTCTCTGCGGGAGCTGCTTCGGACCGTTGTATGCTCCCGGATACGATCCCGGTGATATAGCGCTAGGCCGGAGGCTCGAAAGGAAGTTGGTCAGACAGGTGATTACTGGCTGCGATAGAGTCTGGTGTCGGAATGGGATGTGTAAGACTGGGAAGGCGAATCTCGGCATCGCTAATGATCTCGCGCAGGGTGTTGGTGTGGCAGGCGCGATGCCGCTCATTAAGAAGATTGTTCAAGACCTAAAGGGTGGGGGCGGGGAGCTGGGACTGTGCGTCGACGAAGGCACGCAGAGACGTAGGCGCCTCGCGGAGAAGATCGCTGTTGAGAGTGTGCTGGAGAGGGCCGGCGGGTGGGACGTTTGTTGGGTTGTTGCCGCCGTAGAAGAGGTCGGTGGGGCCGAGGAGGAGGGTGCCGTTAGAGGGTGGTTGGAGAGAAATGCGGTTAGGAGGGGAGAGCGGTGATTTGTTTTTGCTCTGCCCCGTGGGACTCGGTGTGATTTATGTGCTGTTATTGGTAGATTTTATGTGTTGGTGTTGTATCTAGATATAGACGAGTGCGGGTAGCGGATCATAATGAATACCCCATCCCCATCACTCCCTTAACATCACATCACGCGTTCTCACTCGAGCAATTGTGATAACGCTATTGTGACGAGAAATCAATTTGTATCATGCAAATACTGGCAAACTGACTAACGAACCTGCTGACCGAATGGCTTGCTACCTACCCACCTAACCTGCCAAAAGGCGTATGTAATAGCAGTAAAGTTAGGTTACTGAAGAAGGCGCAGCATGATATAGAGATGAAAGAGCAGAGATTGAGAAAGGAAAACGCAAAGAAAACCGCCGAACGGACAGACAGAGGCCAGCCATATGAGAAATAAGTAAGGAGAGAGGACAAAAGGAAGAAAGGAGGGAAGGAAAGAAGAGAAAGGAAGAGGAAAAGGGGATGCCAACTCCACTATTGTGAGCATTGGGCTTGCCGTTAACATATCCTAACCCAACCTATCCATCCACCGCGTCGTACCATATCGTATCGTATCGTGTAAAACATAAACCAAGCACTGACCAACGCAGTCATCCACCAATCCATCAACCTAAACAGTAACGAAGACTACGACCTATCGACAATTTTCCCCTTAGCGGAGCGTAGGTCTTCCACATTGCTCGCATCACTACTGCCACCACCGCCACCGCTCGAACTCCCGTCTTTGCCCTTGCCCTTTCCAACATCACCACAACCTCCTCCTCCACCTCCCCCTTCTTCCTCCGTGCGTAGCCGCTGTCGTTGACGCCGCGCTTCCTGTCCAGCAATCATTTGTTCGAGACTTCTGAAACTGAACATGTTTTCCAGGCCGCCACCGCTTGCACTCTCCTCAGCACCGCCCTCGCCGTCAGCGCCGCTACTACTCCCTGCCTTGGCAGTGGTATTCGAAGAATCAGTCCGCTCAACACTCTTGCCCTTACCTTCGGCGGGCTTGTTCTTGCGTTGCTCCTCCTCCTGGAGGGATAGTCTTATGGCTTCTAGGAGCATCATCTCCTCCAGGTCCACCATTCTGTTTCTTCGGGAGAGGTAGTCTGTGGCTATTGTGTTGCCGGCGTTGTTACTACTGGATGCGAGGGCGGAGGGCGGAACTGGGGGTGGCTGTGGTGGGGTGAGGAGCTCAGCCTGCGCACGCCGAATCAGACGGCGGGAGGAGAGTGTGTTTGATGTGTTGCTTCCTGGCGAGGCTGAGGAGGAGGAAGAGGCTGGGGGTGGGGACATTAAGTATGCGGCTGTGTGCAGTGCCGTTGCCGCTGCGGCTCTTCGCGCAGCATGAGAACGGGCTGTGGCGAGCTTTTGCGCCCAGTCGGGCCGGATGCGGTCTGTTGTCACGACTTCCGGGGATGTAACGGAGAAGGCGGGCCTCCTGCCAGGAGACTGCGGCGGGGGGTACGGGGACACGGGAGTCGTTGGTGACGGGGTTGAGGATGTAGAGTTTGGTTCTGAGGACGCAGTGGCGGTATTCGTCACATATTGAATTCCCCTCCAGAATGGTGGCGGGGAGTAAATCACGCCGAATTCAGGCTCTACACAGAACGGACAGGTTGCTGGTTCAGAAATTAGCTGATCGGGGGAGGTGTTACTCGGCGAAGGGTTATTGGGATCGTCGTGGTGCTCCGGCAAGTGTGGATCGGGCCGCTTGATCTGCACAAAGCACTCCGAGCAGATTTCTTGATCACAACAGCGTGTTTTGTTAAGGTATGGTGGATAGTATAGGAAGCAGATTGGGCATTCGACTGCATTCTTGTACAAAACCGCTTCTATCGGCCGGCCGTCGACGATCCTTGACGGGTCGTTAGTTTCTGGTGGACTGGCGGTGCTCGCCAACGTGGGGTTGTGCGGGGAAGATATTGAGACGGTCTTTGCGCGCGAACGGGAACAAAAGTTGAGCGTTGGAGTGTTAGCCCCCGAGCGGTTTGACGTCTCGGATGTGTACGAGTGCGACCGCGATCGGCTTGCTATTGGTACGGTCAGATTGTTTGCGGAGTCGGAGGGGCCGGGGGATCTTGGCGGGGTGAGGGATTGAAGTGGGTCATCTATTGAGGGGGTGGTGGAAGGGGAAGGGATTGGAAGGCCTTTTACGGCGGCGACGAGCTGCGCGTCTGTCCAGTTTGAGTCGTGATCTGAGAGCCCTTTGAAGAATGGGGCTAGTCTGCGCTCGATCTTGTTGTTGTTGTTAGAGCTATGTGAAAGTAACTTCGCCTGGGAGGGAAAGGAATACTATTAACTGTCGGACAATCTTGTCCCTAAAGTCCTCAACACCAGTGTATACTCCCTGCGTAACAAGAAAGCCACCTAAAGCAATTAGAATCCGACATATCTCCAATAAAATACCACGCCAGTAATTCCGTGGTGCTATTCTCGAGCGTCCGAGAGAGAAAAAAAATTTACCCACCATCAACACTTTCCTCCCTTAAACTCCTCTCCCTCTCCTTTAGCCGCTCCCTCTCCCTTTCAGCCTTTCTTAGCTCCCGGGCTTCCCGTTCCGCCTCCCGATCTCGCTCTCTCGTTTCCCGACCGCTCAACCCAAACAAACCATCCCCATGCCGTGACCTTCCACGTCCCGAGTATCCTCCACCTGCACCACCACCATTATCTCCTGCGCCGCCCAGTAACGTGCTGGACAACCGCCCAGAACCAGAAGGACCCCCCCGACGTGACGACGAGGATAGATTTGTGGAGGACTGGTGATGTGAACCGTGGGGAGGGGTGAGTGAGCGTTCTTTCGTAGAAGCGTTCCCCATTGTCGTGCTGATGACGGTGATGACGGTGGTGAGGAGGAGGTGGAGGAGGTGGTGGTGGTGGAGGAAGAGGTGGAAGAAGAGGTAGGGAGTTTGACCGATTGATTGACACCGGTAGATGGATGGATGGGAGTAAAGCGGAAGGATGAGTTGTGTGGTCTTGCTTCTGTGGCGGTTACCGTTGAGTTGGGGCTGGCATGAAGAAACGAAGGGAGCATCGAGGCTGGTTGAAATGTGCCCACAGCTGGGGTAGGGGGATATTTACGGACAAACCAGCAAAAACGGGTGCCAGTTTGAGTAAATTGACAACCTTTAAAGAAGTCTCCCTGGTGTTGTTATTGTTTATTTATGATTCCAAAATATTTACAGGTAACTGTAAGAATGAGATCATTACCTTCCACGCCTTCCTTTTCCTTTTTTCCGTCCTTCCTTTCCCCCTCCCTTCCTCCAACCATAAACACTCGATATACAACCTATCACAGCAAACGCCTATCATACTGTAATTCACCAGCCACCATACAATTATCCGATCCAATATTCTATCACAACCTCATAAGCTGCCCCAAACCCTCTCACTGGAGGGAATAAATAAATAAATAAAAACCCCGGCCAAATTCCCACCGCAGAGCGCTCTGCGACCTTGACCCTCGTGCCCGCGCCCAGATAAAATGGTGCTGATCACGTGGTGTACCTGATAGAGGATAAGCCTTTGGGCCAACGTTGATATCAGATAGCAAAAACATGTCGCACATGAGGGGAAAAGAGAGGGGGGAAAGGGAGAACTCCCACTGAGTTCTCCTTTTTTTTCTTTCGTTTTTTCTTCTTCCTCTTTGCTTTTATCGGGCGGAAGTGATGTAAGACTCGTCTTTAAGAGTGACGCTCGATCCGGTGATGAAGAGGAAGAGTAAGGTACAGGGTGAGACGAGATAACGGGTGATCACGCGTGAAAGAGGGTGTTTTTTTAAAAAAAGAAGGTGGGGTGAGAGGGGTAATATATGATATAATAAGTGGTTTTTTTTTTTTTCAAGAAAGGGACTGGATTCCCTTTCTCACGAGCGTTCGACGTGATGTAGGTTTTAGTGGGTGTGCTAAATATCTGTTGTGTCACCCGACACCCCCGTCAGTGACTGCATAGCCAGTGAGGATTCAAGTGGTACAAAAGGAGTGGATTGATGATTTCCTGTGGAGAAGTGTACTCTCAATTATGTACATTCCGGAGTATTTTGTTTCCTAGATAACGATGGGAGAGCATCAGGCAGTGTCGGTGCGCAGGAGCCTGAAGTGCAAGCACAGAACTCTACATACAACCAGGGAGGGTGCAAAGAGAGGCTGCATCCCTCAGATTCCTGCAGAGGTCAGTCTTTTTCCAAGTAGTTAAGAGTAGCAACACTTGTATACTTTAGTTATGTTATGAGCGGTTCTGACCACAATATATAGGTCTCCTCTACCCCCCCGAGCACCAGCTTAAGATATCGATTGGGAACTTCTCCGTGGATAGCATGAGAGCAGTGCACAGTATCATACTGTGCAGACATACAGCCATGAGACAAAAGTGTTCGTGAAACACTACCCCAGGTGTATAATCATGCCGGAAGATTGAGCAGGCTAAAACTCTCAGGGTGCTGGCTTTCTCCTGCTTCCCCGCAAGCACTATGCTTCGGAGGGTCATCAAAAACTATAAAAAGAGATTGCCTAGATAGATTCTCTACTAAAGTGGCCGTCCAGATTCTTTACTAGATAAATTGGACATAACTTCAAAGCACACCCAGCCAGAGATTTCGACTTTTGTAATATTACATCCTCTCCAGGCAATGTGGCCATCGGATGAAACAACCCCTATACGGTATTCCCACTATGACACTCTCTACTCATGGTCAGACTGGAGTTATAGTTTTCTCTCCAGAATACCACTATCGAAAACAATGTGCAACTTAAATCCAGCAACACCGGTACTGTGCTTGCAAATTTTAATAACCTCAGTGATCCTACCATCGTCCCCGCCAACGGCTATAACAACGTTCAAGTCAATAGTACCATTGACCAGACATTCCAAGAAACAGGAATATGCTGCAAGAAACCAAAAGCCACTTTCCCCCTCTCAGTTTGAGGAACAATTCCACTTGAACTCCCTGAAAATTCTTAGGTGAACACCCCACCATGTCTTCTTACAGGGTTCGGCAGCACTCTCAACGCAATTAAACTGCATATATGATGCCAAAATTTCTGCCCAGGTGCTTTGGCATTAGAAAATGGGAACACCTCCGGGGAATAAGGAAAATAACACCAGTCCCAGTCCCCGAAGGTATTCCCTCTAGTAAGCTTGACTCCCCGCCGACCATATTCTTTTCGTCTCTGTGAGGGAGCACACAAAGCAAACATCAATCACAGGAACTCACCTAGCAGCAGACACCTCTACTCCAGGGTCCATATGCAAAACCCCCAGTGAGCAGATAGTATAATACAAATAGAATCCCAAATGAATAGCCACCGCCCGTCACAAACCAACCCGAAATCATCCCCCCCCCCACCCACCCTCCAATACGAACACAACAGCACACACACCGACTCGCAGTAAACCAGTAAACAGCGGGGATCCAGATGATGCTCGAAAATACCCTCCACGAACTTTAGCACCCACCCCCCCCACGGCCAGGCGTGGCGGGGAGTCCTCGTCGAGCAAATCCCACCCCAGAATCCACCATCCGGTCCATGTGCAGAACTAGAGCGCCGGTTGCGGACCACGCATATAGGTGCTCTTCCACCAGCCCAGTGCTAAGCCTATAGGACAACCAAATGGAATTCAGAAGTGGGGGGAACATCTCAATAGAGTTCCCTCCATCTAGTCTCATAATAGTGTACCCTCCCGCCAAACCCGTGGTATAATAGTCCAAATCCAACCAGCCTAAGCATAACAGAAAGGGCCCACTTGGACACCGTAACCAGCAGAGCAGGTTTCTTCCTCCTCCCCAAGAAACTCAAGACTCGGGCCGGGGGGCTTGTTTACATTTTCATTTAATTTCTAATAGGCTGCTCTGCTGGGAGGGGGGTTACCCATGGCACAAGTATTATAATATTATATACGTGAGATATTCCACCCCCGCATGATACACCACGCTCTTTTCATAGATAGCATGTCCATATTATAATGCCATCCCGATCGTCGAGTAGCCTACCTGAGTAGTGCTTTCTTTACAAGCAAAGGGATCTCGCCATTGGCCGCCGGTGACTGATATTCAGAATCCCCTCTCCCTCGAGAATATGTCTACTCCTATAACGCATTAACTATTCGATAGATAATACCACAACATGGTCATCCTTAACTTCATACGAAATTTTTAATTCTCCTCTTCTCCAAAGACAGCAGCAGTATGAGCACCCGTTCCCTAGCAACAAGACGTGAAAATACCTATCCGGCGCAGTACCGTAGTCAACACGTCAAGAAACAACCAACCTCCTATACAAATGAACAAAAACCCGAGCATTCGATCGATCCCCCCTCAAATTGAGTCGCCATTATCAAACAATCCGTCAAGCAGGTGTAGTAAATCCGGCCCTGCAGGAACTAGGAGACCAAAAGACCTTGAGCCTTCCCCCAATAAAAGCCGTAGCGCAAATCAGACCGACCTGCTGCGATGTGGTACATAGAATCCGACTCTGGGCCACAACCCGTAAGGGTGGTGAGGTCTGGGATCGGGGGGGCAGCAGGAAAAAAAAATCAAAGCAAGAATTTTTATAATTTTTCATATTTTTTTTTTATAGGGGAAAAAGCGACTGAAAATTCTGCATGCTGCTGGATTCTCTACTAGTAGTCATACAGCGTTATGCGATCCTAGCCAGCCAGACAATCACATCCTATCACTCGATACACTATACCAGCCCAGCCTCCCTGAAAAAAAAAAAACAGAACGAAACAAAGAAAGAGAAGGAGGGGGGCAGCTGCTGCAACACCAATGTGTATGTTAACCCTGAAGGATACGAGATACCAGTATCGCGGTTGGAATGGGGACGGTGTGAAGTCGACGGAACGCAGAAGTAAGAGTTGCCCAAAGTGAAGATGATTGTGGAAGAGTGGTACTGCACTGTACTGTACTGCACTACACTGTAACGTACGCCGGGCGGACGAAGACTGCCCCCAGTGTTGTCCGGTTTCCAACAGGGTAGCGCCATCCCACAAAGTATGATACGCAACAAATTATCGCCCGGATGCAAGACGCTCACCGGCCAGCACCGATATTCGTGGTTCAGCATCCTGCGAAGGGAACCTAGTCGAGGTTGGGACTGGTATCGAAAGCTTTGACAGAAAGTGAGATGTACACATCCGAGTCCATACAGCCGGGACTTATGAGCTATGGTTTGCCCTGCGTGCACTATCAGTTTTGAGGGTACGATAGCGTTCCCAGCTGTTCGAAATCCATCTCCCTCGTCTAAGCTATTCCACTCTATCCCATCGATCCCCATAAATGCACATACTACCAACGTGAACTACCATAACCATAACCACAAAACCACACTATTGCGCGGGGACAAAGGCAAAGATAAAAAAGCTAGAAATAAATAAATAAAGCTATCCAACACCAAACACCCTCCCCTCCAATCCCACCACCACCACGTCACAGCCCACACCAGCAAAGTTACCTCGGGGGTAGCGGTGGCCTGGCTACGCCATTCCCACCAACTGCACTTTTCTCCATTATATACTTCTCCTTCTCTTCCCCAGTTCCATCCTCCTCCGAGGTAACGATCACGTCAGGTACCTCATCCGTCGATATATCGCCCTCATCCTCGTCGTGTTCCGTTCTCCTATACCTTTGCCCCTCACTTCCGTCTCCCCCACCCGCCAAAGGTGAGAGGGTGGTTTCCGTCGCCTTTTCTTCCTCCCGGGCCCCAACTTCGCCTTCACCCTCGCTATCGGAGGCGTCAGACTCCAGGTCTTCGACCAATTCGGCATTCCTGTACCACTTCCTTCTCCGCGTGTATTTACCCCAGCCATCGACGCCCCTGCGACCGTCCCGCCACTGCAAAAGTCAATCACCGCTGAAATGTAAATATAGAAGTGAGGAGTACCTGATTATCGTAATACACCCACCCCTGACCAACCTCCCCACTCCCTCCTAATTTGTCCTTCACTTCTTGTCCCTTACTCTTCTTCCCATGGCCGTCAGCACCCTCTACCCGCCATTCCTCGCACTCGACCCAGCGCCAGCAAACACCGCTCCCAGCCGGTGTCTCCGGGAGTGCGAATTCCTCAGGCTGCGGACATGGTTGCAAGTGCTCGTCTGTGAAAGGTGCACGCTCGTAAGCGAATAGACTACTGGTCCAGCCTACGCCCAGCCAACGTCTTTGATTCTCGTAAATTGCGAACGTGAACTTAACCCCTGGAGAAGCGCCAGTGGTCGAAGCAGTCAACGGTGTGCTTTTTGACGGGTCGACTTGTAACGTTGGTGCCTTCTTAGGCGGAGACGCCGTTACCGAATTGACAGAAGCTGACGGTTCTGTAGCCGGGTTTACGTCGCGATTATTTATGCTCGACTTGCGAGCCTTTCTTGGGGGCAGTAGAGGTGGCGGTGGAAGGGGTGCTAGAGTAATCCCCGTGATATACGAACTTATCGCACGAATAAGTGAGCTTCGCCATAATATCGTGCGGCTAACCTTTGCCGGTCGGGAATGCCATGAGAGTATCAACGTCCCCGTCGCGAGGGCCACACGTCGGGTAGTTATCACTTGAAATGGATAGACCGCGAAAAACAACCATACCGGTGTAGTTATCAAGATCCTTAAGAACAGCGTGGTAAGCGCAGGCCGAGTTGTAGCCGTAGTCGCAGTAACAGTAGTAGATAGGAATCTTGTCAAAGACAAGAAGGGCTCGAAAAAGATGTTCAACCGAGTAGTCAAGGAAGATAATGTCTCAAGTATCTCATCCAACGTAGTCGGCGTCGGTTCTGTGAGTTCCAACAAAAGACGAAAAATCAGCCCAAGCCCAGCCTCCAAATAACCCAAGCGATGTGAGACAAACCATCCCGATACCTCCTCAAAAACATCCCCAAGATCAATAGCGCCACAGCAATAACATTCCCGCCCCAGCGCAGCCCTACGTCACCGTACAAAACAGCTGCCCAGAAGACGGCTACAACAAGAAAACTCTCCCAAGGGTCTTTCGTCGTCCAGGTGAGTAGACCAGCAACCCAGTTCAATCCAGAAAGGTACGGAAACGCCTGACTCAACGCTCGGGTAACCCGTGGTGGTGTAGCGGCGAGCAAAGGACTCTTCTGGTGAACCTGAAAGGTAGATCGAGCGGCAGGGGAACTCGACGGCGGGGCGAACGAAGCAAAAGTTGGAGGATTAGGATCTCTAGTTGACGGTGTCGGGTGGAGATCTGCCAAGGGCTCGGCCCCGATTGACGGTTCATCAGACATGTAGAAAGTCCAAGGAGTATCTGGTTTTGTAAGCAATGATTGAGCCAGTTGGTAGAAGCAAAGGAAAAGAGATGTGGAAAGAGAGGCGGTTGGGTTTCCTGGAACGAGAAATTTATCTTACCGAGAGCTGCCATGCATCCCCGTTTGATCTGGTTGTCGTCAGCGAGCGTCTAAGCCCGTGATTCGAGGGTTCGATCGGGCTAACCTGATTGACTGCCCGAGATGAGGTCAAGTTTCCCGGTTAACGAACGGTAAAGGTTATCGCTCAAATAGCTAGTGAAGTAGAACAGGAGAGAATAGAGGGGTGGTGATAAGTTAGCGGAGAGAAAGAGAAAAAAAGGATCAAACCGTCTACTCAGGGCACATGAGCAGAGTAAAGTCTTTCATTTCTCCCGTTACCGAATTCTCACTCTAAATTACCACATTCTCATAAAAAAAACGCACGTGAAAGTGTCAAATGAATTTAATGCAGCGAATTCCCCCGATCCTCTTGGCGCAGAGCCGCTAACGTCACTAGGAAGCCTCTTTCTCTTCCACCGGATAGAATGAGCTCAATGACTTTGTACTCCAGCCATCTGAACTCCCCTCCAGCTACAACAACGTAGAAATACAACAATACAACTATGGTAGACTGCGTACGCCCTCAGTAATCATGTACTTTACAAACGTGCCCCTTCGTCCAGAAGGGGTCTAAAAGAAGTATAATACTCAAGAAAAAATCAAGAAATAAATCAGGACCCTGCACATTAAACACCCAAAGGGGCACCAAACAGTAGGACGGGCGTAACGGTCATATGAACTAAACCCTACTAGATAAGGACTCGAAGGAAAGGAAAAGGATATATGAAAGGAACTAGGATGAAAGCAAAGAAACCCCCCACCATCCAACCACCCACCCAGCCAACCCAAGAAATAGTGACCCGAAGAAAAGGATGCTAAACTTCCTAAGACAAGAGTACTGTATAATCGTAGATCAAATCATTCCCCCAGGGGTGTCCATGTTTTGCGCCGGCATTCCAACCATTACTTTTTGTATCTTTGGCACCGAGGGCCCCCTGGCCATTGCCTGCTGCCGGGACCTTGATGCAAGTGCTCCACCATCGCTCGTTGACTTCCGGAGCTTCCCTCCCTTGCTCTTCTTTGGCGGCGGGTCATCCGTGAAGGAAGAACGCTCAATCTCGTCGTCGCTCTTGTGATTAGAGGACGGGATAGACGGAACTTCCTCTGATGACTTGTTCTTTCCAAAGCCACCAAAAATATTCTGTGTGGTTGTCATCCGCCTGCTACGGGGCTTGGCAGAACGAGATGGGTCAGAGAGTGGTGGGGTAGGATCTTGCGGGGGGAGAGCTCGAGTAGGGATATTAGATGTCGCCGACAGAAGCTTTGGTTCACCGATTTGACTCTTGTCGACCGCCCTCTTCTTGGCCGGGGCAAACCCAGCGTTGGAATTCTGAATGCTTGTCATTGCAGATGAAACTACTGCTGGTGGTGGTGGTGGGCCACCGCTGCCTGCCGTTGTTGGTGTACGCTGAATAATGGCGGGGGATCTGTCCGAAGATACAGCAGAGTAGGGAGTAGCTGCCGATGATGGCTGAGATTGCTTAGGAGGTACCAGTGCTGCTGCGGTCGCCATAGAAGTGTTGAGAGGTGGCAGGGGCGTGGAATCAAGTGTCCCCCTTCTTTGCCTCATTGTAGGCGCCGGCGAAGCATTGCTACCATTACGAGGCCTTCTAAAGTCATGCGATGGGGGTGGCGGAGAAGTCTCAACGCTCTCATGCCCAGGCCTGCTAGGAGCATCATACTGCGGACGAGGTTGAGGCGGATGATGGGGAGGAGGGCCTCCGGGGGGGCGGCGAGGCTCACGATCGTATCCACGCATATCCTCCCTACCTCTAAACTGCTGTCCTTGGTTTGGCGGCTGTCGCATGTCATCCCTACGACCATTCATACCGGGCATACTGGGCTGCTTCCTTGGCATTCTAACATCTCTGGGAGTAGTTGGAGTTGCGGGCTGTGTTCCAGGCGCTGAGCGAGGAAGTCCCCAGTTCTCATCCCTCCATCCCATCGGCACACCTCTCGGGGTGCTCTGGGCACTGTTCATCTGCTCCTGGGACGGCCTAGGTCTCATTCTGGGAGCGTGCATGGGTGAGTGCAGGGGATGGGGAAGACCGATAGGAGATCTTTCACCAGGGGGATAGCGGTTGTATGGTTGACCAGTAGCCAACGTCTGCTGTCCCTGAAACTGTCTGGGATGCGGCGGAAGGTGGTGTGGTGGTTGATGCATCATTGGGTGGTGAGGGTGGTGGTGGTGGTGTGGTGGTGGTGGCATGTTGTGGGGACCCCTAACTGTATCCCTAAGCATTCTCTCCTCATCATACATCATCCCTCCTCTACCGCCAGGGCGCATTGGAAGCCCATTGATAGGCGGCTCCATTCCCGGGGCCCGGGGGCCCCTCGCCGCATCACCTTTTGCGAGAAATCCATTCGAGCTCTTAGACTTGAGAATATTGAAACCAGGCCCATTACTCCTCGGCGGCCCCTCTCTCAAGTCTGGAGGTGGGAAAGGCATATCGTGCTGACTATTAACCTTCTCCTGGTTCCTCAAATTCTGCTGAATAATCTGTCGCCTGAAAGCCAACTGCTGCTCCCAATCCTTATCTTGCTCGTCCTCCTCCTCAGATCTATTCCTCTCGCGTTCACCCGCTCTACTCATCGCCAATTCCCTCTCCTTATTCCAGTCGCCCTCTTCCCGTTTGTCACCACTAGACTTCAAATCCGGCGTCCTTCCAGGAGCCTTCTGAGGTATCGAAGGTGCCGTGATTCCCTGAGAATCGCTGATAGTCGACGGGCTGGGAGGACCATTCTCGTCATCTACATAATCTACACCATCCCAATCATCAAACTCCCATAAATTCCCGCCGCTGCTACCAGATGCACCGCTTGGTCTAGCTGTACCACTCCCGCTGGAACCCTTACTAGCGCCGTATACGCTCGCTTGCTTTCCGTTGCTTGCACCATAGCGAGAATTCCGAGACATCCGATTATAAGTCGACCCAGCATACATGGAAGAGTGTCCAGAATCAGATCGAAGATGTTGTCGAACCAAAACACCAAGACCCTGAGCAGGTGGGAGGGTCGGCGAATCGTCGTCGGCAGTAAAGTTTATATCCGAGAACCTCGGAGAAGTAGGCGAAATAGCTGGATTCCGAAGAGGGAGCAAGTTAGGGGAAACAGACTTGTCTGACGCCCTCTCGGAATTGGATGCAGGTGAAATTGGTGAAACTGGGGACACCGATTCTGGCGATTGGCCCATTGAGACAGTCGGTTGCTTGGTTAGTTGAAGCGGTGCTACATTCCGCCCCCTGCCTTTGCTGTCGTCGTCCGACTCATCACCATAACTCGACTCGCTAGAGTTACTTCGCAGAGACAAGAAAGTCTGGGCCTTGGCTCTGTCCTCATCCCTGCTTAGCCTCCGGCCCCCCAGACCGCCCAAAGGAATCCTCTCCTCTTCAGGTGGAGGACTAACAACTCTGTCCGGAACCCCCCGCTCTGTTTGCTCTCCAGCTAGATTCCCAGGTCTGAACGGGCCTCGGGCAGGAAACTCTACAGCATTGGCAGAAACTGGAGGACTGAGAGGAGTCTGAGAAACTGGTTCCAAGCCGAAATTAAAGGTCCCAATATTCGGCGTCGATAGATCAGGACCCTGCTTACTCGGGTCAAGCTCTGCCGTTTTTTCCTCCTCCTCCTCATGCGCCACTTCTTCAGGGGGTGATAAAGGTGAATCAGGCCGCTTTCTGGGCCACTGATTACCATTATGAATTGATGTAGGGGAGGTGGGTGATGTATACTGCTGTGCGGGCTGAAAATTGTGGCCATTCGCATAATTAGCCATGGGAGGGCTTGTTGTGCCCAATTTCCTGATAGAAGCAAGTCTTTCCAGTCTCCCAGCAGCCGAGTTTTGATGATCCTGGAGTTGCTGATCCAAAGCTTGCTCGTACAGTGGCCTTCGAGGTTTACTTGAAGCCATAGACCCCGACCCGACAGTCGGAAGTGGAGACACGGATGCAGCAGTAGGCAGTGAGACGGAATTAGTATTAGATGCAACCGAGGTAGCCGCAGTAGAAAATCGGGTGGTAGTTGTGGGCGTAGAATTCGTCGAAGAGCTAGTAAATCGGTTCTTATCATAATCTCCAGAACCCTCCATGCTCGCCCCCCTATCCAGCGATCCCTTTCGCGGCTTCGCAAACGCCGAATCCGTCACATCATGATCATAAACGACCCGGCCGCTCATAGGAGAAGCAGACCTGCCCGGTAGATCCTCAGAAGAATCCACTCTAGATGCCCCTGTCGGTACGCGATACACCTTCTGTCTCCCACCAAAGAGCACATTCCCTTCACCTCCTCTCGAGCGGTTCATTATCGATCCATCCTGCTCCAAATTGGACGACTCTTCGGACTTTGTAGTCAGGCGATTCTGTTGAGTTGCGGCGCCAATAGTGGACCCAGCAATCGAAGAAGTTTCTGCAATATCCCCTAACGGAGCGAAAGCAGGCGGCGTATGTGCAGGCCCATCTCCTCCCTCAACTGCACCAGTCGCAGCAAAATCCTCTCCATTGACCTTCCGACCGGCTGCCGCAGCCGCAGCCGCGGCCGCTTGCTCCATCTGGAGAATGCTGAACCGCTGGGCAAGATTGGGCATCAACAGAGAAATCCTAAAATCGTCCGTAGGAGGAAGCACATGCTGAAGGTCTACCTCCGGTTGTTGTTTCGGCGGAGGAGACGAGCTCTTTCCCCATTTGAAACCTTTGTGATTGGAAGGCGGTGTCGGCACTGGAGGAACGGATTCATCCTCTTCCTTCGCCTTTCTGAAAGTACGCAAACGATGCATTATTGTAGTACCCAACTATTACTAAAGAAGGAAAACTTGTCGTGTAATGTACGTAAGGAAAGTAACGTGAAATTAAAAGATCAGGTAGAATGGAAGCTAAAAACTAATGGTTAGCCGATGACGTGAAAAGGTCTCCCTTCGATATCGCGGGAGTAAAATGGCGAACAGACCTTGCGCTAAAAAATAAAAATAAATAAAAAAAGCAGTCAGTGAATTGTCCACCCTAAGGCCAATACCTTGCAAAAGAGAGAGAAAACCCCTTACCTCGAATTCCACAAAGAAGTAAAATATATCGCCACAACGCAGTTTTCCACGTCCGTCTATTCAAACGCTCTCTCTGGAATTGCGGCAAAGAATCTATAAGAATACTCTATTTTCCTATATCCATTACAACGGGAAGTATATTAGCAACCCGCACATATGTAATATTTTATCCCCAAACAGGTAGGTGGAGCAACAAAAAAGTAACAAAAGGAAAGAAAGAAAAATCAAAAAAGTCCAAACCCCTCAGAATTCGGAAGCAGCACGAGGGAGCAAGCTCTTTAACAATCCGCATATCAAACAGGCGAGCAAAATAGAGGAAACATAAAAAATTTACAATACCTTTTGGAAGGATATTCCGGTGCAGTGGTATTTTATGGTAGAGTGTAAATTTGGGAAATATCACCCCGATTGCTGATCGACAGGGGGGAGTTCAGGCGATGAATAGATGTGACGGCGAATGCTATTAGTCGACTACCGTAAGTGTACTGTATCTGTAGATGGACCGGCTACGTTGAATGGAAACAAAAGAATGTGTATGCGCAGCAGTTGGGTTAAGCGAGAAAGGAAGGAACCGAAAGGAAAGGTTTGTTGGAAGAGAACGACGGTAATGGGGGAAGGAAGGGGAAGAAAGACGGAAGAAAGAAAACAAAAGAGGAGAGGACTATTGTGCCGCAAGAGACAGAGAGGGAAGAAGGAAAAAAAGAGGAGGAAAAGAAAAAGGAAAAAAAGAAAAAGGAACACAGCCAAGTGAAGTACCGGTAATGTTTAATCCAGTCCGAAATAGTTGTCAGCAGGATAGCTGAAAACAACAACCTAGTAGAGTGATGGGGGTCAAGAAAAAGGTCCGTACGAGTACTAGTAGAGAATCGGGTTGCTAGTAGGGTAGGGGTAGGGTGGTACTGGCACTGTACCGAAGTGTACTCGAGTAGGGTAAGAAAGGGAAGAGAAGGGGGTAAGGGCGGAGGGATTCAGGATAGTGATAGTATAATGGTAAAAAGGGAGAGAGTAAAGGAGGCAAGCACACATTTGAGTATGATAAGACCTTCTACAGTATCATACCGTGGACAATCTCTCAATCAAGTGAGTAACAAGAGAACAGAACAGGAAAGGAGAAGAACATCCAAGTTCCGACGGTATCACTCTATCCAACCCTGTAGGGAATCTTCAGTCGGTATCAAACTCTGCGAGTCCACTGAGATTGAGAAATGTGAAAGATTCACGGCAAGGACTGAGACCGTTATGATTACAGTATCCCCCACCCGAGGCGAGGGTATTCAACCAGGTGTTTCACATTGCCAGCTCCGGCCCGTTCCAAGAAAGTCGACTCGACGGGGCGCTGGAGAGGGGAGAAGATGGAAGAGGAAGGAGTCACAGAGGGGGGGGGCCATTGACATTGAGGGAAAATCACAATATCCTACTCGTACTGGACGGACCATCTTCATCATAAAGTTGAGATCACGCACCGAAACGAAGGGCAGCAAATGATCTCTGCCAAAACAACCAGTAACTTACAGCACAACTGCAATGTCAACGGCCTGTTACCGGCCCTGCACCCCACAAAACGTCCACATCAATCTAATATCACGTTGAGTTCATCTCACCCACTCACAAACCTAATGCTCAGATGTGAAAAGCGCCAACTACGTATATTCAGTTGATCATTCCTCCCCCCCCCCTTCCTCGCCTCACACACACATACACCAGCTTCTGCTCTTTTCTCTTCTCACTTCGGGGCTTCTCGAATGGTTGGCTGGACAAGCTAAAATTCAAGACACCAAGAAAGGCTATTGGACAGGATATAGAACGAACCCTCCCGGCGAATCAATACGGCGACTTGAAGGAATTTCGAAACTTCATCCATTGTTCCTCTTTCTCCTCCTTGCACCCACCACAGTGGCCACAACTTCCACCAAAATATTCCGCTACCCAAGTTCCCACCCCTCTTTTCAACAGCATCCCCAATCTTTTGCTGTTTGTTTTTCACAGGAGCAATCCCTCCTACTTTACCTGTACTCCGACAAGGTCAATCCTTCGTCTTTGGCCCTTCCTGACAAAGCCAGCCGCCAGAGAGGGAAAAAAAATAATCCCTGGTAGAACGCCGACCGAACACCCCAGCATTGTAACCCACAACCGTCGTACTGTACTCGAGTACACACCAAACCTGCAAGGGACAAGTGAATTTTAACGCAAGGGAAAAAGAATGGAAGGCAACACCAAAAAACCCTTTTCCTTCTTTCCTTTGCAAGCGCCCTCCATCAACGCGAATCATAGCTATCGCCGTCGTAGCAAGACCAAACTTTGGCATCATTCAAGGCGACCGCTAATGTGCCCCACCGTATGCATCTACTCTGCCATCCCCAATACGAGTCGATAACAACAAGCACTGTCAGACTGCACAGTGCCGGTAAAGAACTGATTTTATTCTTGTGGCACCAATTTTCAAACAGCCCAAAGCAGCCATGGTCCGAGCGGGAGGGAACGAGAACCAGCGCAGAACAAAAGAAAGGCCCGCCCAGGAGCCGGGTTCTCCTTGACAAGGGGGGGTTATTTTGAAACGTGACCCATTTATGCCCACCCCTTGCCAATCAATCAGTGAATCAATTACCGGTATCGCAACCTGATCAGCCTGGGAACGGTAGGCTGGTCACGATCGGCGAGGAAAAGCTCAGCTTTCCCTTATTCCCTACCTTAAGTCAACGGGAGTTATCGGATCGCCTCTTTTTCTTGTTCAATTGATTTCCAGCTATGGTTCTCTGCTTCTCTCATATTTCCCGAGTAGGGTAAGTAAGCAAGCAGTCGTCGGCCGCGCGGTAACAACCGGTCGGAGGATGATGAAAAAAAACCCTACCGTATCCCACGGCATAGACAGCGCCCGCCACGATGAGCCATCCACCCAAATACTGGCCGCTATTACAATTTTGACCAAAGTTCAGCCAGTTGTGTTGCTCAAATCTGCATATGGCCCGCTATGCCGTGGAATACATTAAGGTAACGAAATGAAAGGACGCAAGGGCACAACTCGTACCTGCATTATCCTACTCGAGTACCATTTCACGAGGGGGTGGGTGGGGGGATTTAACCCGTGAAGAAGGGTGGTGGTAAGCAGGAACGCCATTCCCGGTACGGCTTCTCACACCATTATATGAGGGCTAAGCGAATGTTACCCATCACTTAACGCCTTGGATGTTGGAGAGGGGAATTGCTCGTGAGGTGAGGTTTGTTAGCGGCAAGCTGGGGTTCCACTGTAGCAGTTAGATAACCAGTTGGCGAGGCGAGTAGCTGTTTGCATCCAGACCACAATTACCACCATACTATCCTGTACAATACATCCTAACGCCAGAGAAACCTTCCACAAACACAGCGCAGCACAGAACAGTCACGCCACCAGTCATCAACACCCCTTCACTACAAGTAATACCCACCTCCGAGGTGACACCCAGCCGATGGATTACGAGTGACTAACCATGAACCGGGTAGTTTGCATATCCGACGCCGCACAGCCAATGTATAGTTAGTGGTCGCGTATTTATTACCTGGCTTGGGTGCCTTAGGCAGTAGAGTAGAGCTTATAATGATTTGGCGGGGCTGAGTCAATGCATAGTAAAATAGCATGAATATATATTGATGATTGGAGATGTCGGAAATTCCGGATTTGTGGGGGGTGGTGGAGAGGCACAGCACAAGCACGATACCGGCGGGGGTGGGGGAGGAGAAAAATCTGTGCAGTGGTGTACTATATCACTGGTGAAGACCAAACTATAGTACCAGTAGACCAAACTGGAGCACTGTATAGAACATCGGAGGGCAAAATAAAAACGTACTGGACCGGGAAGTGGATCAGACGGAGGAGTGGGTCGCTTCGTCCGTGAATTCCGTACAAAATCCTCACTGCGAGGAATCCGACAAATTTTTTTTTAAAAAAACCTCCGAATCCAGCTCCAAAAGCGGGCAAATCCAAAAATGATGCGGTACCAGGAGTATCTCCCACCACTTTCTGCATCTCCTCTGCGCCAATTGATATTTCTAGATTTCTACTTTCCTGGTGTGAAAACATTTCATTCAACAGATTCACTTATCATACCCCGTCCAATCCACCTCCAGGCCCAATACGTCAACCACTCCTCAATTCCAAAAGCAACGTCCTCTAAACTGAGCAAGTGCGAGCCAGAACGAAAGCCGAACGAGCCACCATAACCTCCGGAGCCCAAATTTCCCCTCCCCGCCTCCCTACCCTACCGCACAAGAGGGGGAAACACCTCACCTCACCTCACCTCACCTCACCCTTGGGCCTTAACCAGAAGTTGAGGGGCAAAAAAGGAAAAGGAGGATGCCCAGCGCGATAACAAATTCCGCACTAGCCCACTAATCCACATGGCACGCACGACACTAGCCCATCGACCCATCTACGGTACCGGAAAAACTTCCTTTAGATTATCACCGGGAATCATCCCGTCAGCCCCCCCCACACACGATAGGCTTAGTTCAACGAGCCAACATACAGTAATTGCCAATATAATACCGTATGTGCCAGTTATATAATAACGAGGTATCATATCCACCAGATCCAATGGGCCGAGGTCATACCCTGTTGGGAGTGGGTCTAGTCCTTCTCGGGAGCCGGTTTTTCCTTAAAAAAAAAAAAACTCGGGATCCGGAGATTGCAGGGCTGGTGGAGATGGTGGAGTTTTTTTTTTTTTTTGCGAGTTTTTACGGTATCGGTATTGGTGTTTTTTTTTTTCCGGCACTTTTTGGGTTTGGTGGGGGAGGTTCTGGTTTTTTGGGATATGTTTTCGTGGGTTCTTGTTTGTTTTTTTTGTTTTTGTTTCAGGTATGATAGGATGCGATGGTTCTTATTGGAAGAGTGAGAAAAGAGCGGGGAGATGGGTGCTTGATGCCCTGGGTTTGTATGATGTAGAGCCTGGCTATGATAGAATTTGGTGATCTTTGATGGAATTGGTTGAGGATTACAAGTTACAGGCATAAAGAACCCGAACATTTGAGTCCGAATTTTGTATGGGCGGTCAGACACGCACAGACATTTTGCCATACAAATTCCTCATCCCTGTGTTCGGGTTCTTTATGTCCGTAACTTGTAGGTTTTTGGGGTTTGTGGAGGGTTTGTTGGGGTTTGGGTGACGCTGGGAAATTATCAGACCGGTACCCGTAGGTTGTCTAATAATGTCCTGAATAATATGATAGGGTAAGTTGGCCGTACCTCCAAAGTGTGGTAACGTGACTTTAAGGTAGGGTAGTCCCCTTCAACTAATATTATCCTAACAGGTATATACCCGGCTTATTGTAGGACTTATTGCATTAGATACTTCGTACTATCAAGTGTCTAGAATACCAATCACGCGGTAAACTGTTCCAATTCCAGATAACGTACCTCTTGGTATATATTAGTATATCCTTAGGTTCAGTTAACTATGATTATCATACACTGGGTCATTATAGTTAGGTAAAGGAATTATCCTGAGGAAATTACCTGAGACATGCATAAGGTGCCCTTGTAATGTAATGTCATGTCAAGAGGGAAGAAGCATAGTGAAGCAAGCCTCAGGTCAGTTTCTGCTATGATAGCAATGTTATGCACGCGCATGGGGTTAGAACAATGGGTCCGTCAGAGGGAAAGCATTGAAGACCAGGTCAAGAACCTGATATAACAGTAAAAGCTATGAAACACCCCCGACCAAATCGCCACAGAGAGGGAAATTTCAAACCCCCATATGAAAGGCGCTAAAGGACAAGAGTGGGAAACAGAAGCTTTTGTTTCACGATATTGGGAATTCTATACTCTATCGTCAATGTTCCCACCATGATAATATAATAATAAAAGTTTCCCTAAGCTATGTGTCTCATAATAAGCTGCCAGGCACTCTGTATATAATAAGCGTGTAGTCGAACTTCAACACATCGCTCAGTGTCTCTCTCGAAGCGACGGGAACCTTGGCACTATTACTCGACAAGTCTCACTCACCCACCCCCGGGTAGGTAGGTACTCTTCCCCCCAATATTTTCGCAGCAGCAACTTATGACACTCGAATTGCTTACTATCCCCTCCCTCCCCCCCACTTCACATCACACGTTTTGTTTCTTCCCACACACGCCTGTTTGATGTATGTAATCCGGCTATGCGGGTAGCTTGTACCACCTCCATGACACCTGTCAAACTTACCCCCCCCCCTCCCCACGTGCGTGGCGAAATGTATTCATGCAGGACGAAAAGTACTGTAGCAGCTTCGATGCGACATGTTATCCTGCTTACGTGCATTCGCCCATGCACCGGTGTGTTCCTCTTTTGAGCAGTCATTCGAGCTTGCGAGTGATTTTGTGTGAATGAGGTGTACAGTATGCAGACTCTCTGGAGGGTTTCTTTTTTAAAAAATAATAATTTAGGTATCATATAATACAGGGCTAAGTCTCACCCACTGTATATAGCCTTAACCTACAACATAGGGGCCCAAAGTACCATACTGACAAAGAGAAAATGCCCCACCCCTATCCCATATTCCCTCTAATCGATCGACCCCCATTTCTTATCATCCCAGTCGCAGGATAACGGGACAGGCCCCCAGCTTTGTTTCGGATGTGATTTCGGGGAGGGGGACCTTTAATGGCACATGTAGCCTATGCTAGCCCTACGGTAGGTATCCGGAGAGGGGGGGGTTTTTACTTCCTATAACCTAGACACACAGGTTCGGCAACGAGGGGCGCGAGGCAGCAGCCACGGCACCTGTGTGTCCACAACTTCCTATCGTGCTGTAACGACTAACATCTTTAGGCATAGCAGGTAACAGTGTCTAACACGTGCCTAGAAAGCCCCGACTCTCGCTTGTGGGGGAGAAGCACGATAGATAGAACGTCCGGCGTTTTGCCCCCCATATTCACCTTCCTGATTGGGAAGGTGGAAGGTGGGGTAGGAAAAGGCGGTGGGGAGGAATTGATTCTGCAACTATGGCTAATGAAGGACTATATAAACTCAATAGGGTGACTTTTTTCTTTTTCTTTGTGCCTTTAACTCTCGTTAGCCCCCCCCAATATTATTATATCTTGGTCCAATTCACTCCTTCACTCCTGAGTCAAAATCTCGATTGCTTCTAAAAGGTGGTCCATTTCTCTCAGTCCTATTCAGCACCATTGAGGAATAGAATATCTAGTCCAGGTTGAAGGCAGGATCTCCTTGGGAACTGTTAAGACTAGCCTTTCATTCTGACGAGGTTGGGTGTTGAATGTTATATGCACCTAGATGCATATTGTAGCCATTGGACTAGGTAGAATAGGCAGGACAGGCAGGGAATTGATTTTTGTGTGGTGGCATGGCAGGTAGGTGCCAGTGGGTGGAGGTGGAGGGTGACGGTGATGATTGTCGGGGTTGAGTGTCATACTGGTTTTGGTCTGCGCATGGTGGAGGGGATGTCAAAACCATTAAGCCGCTGATATATTAGTACCGGGTAGTCTAGATATGATACAGACTTCTAACTAACGTTACATTACTCTTACAGGTATCTTTGAGAAATAGAGAAGAGAAAAAAAGAGCACATGGGCGGCTTAAAATTTCCCGACAAGCAATTGTCCAACAATTCCATGCGCAGTCCAGTAAACTGTGTTCCACAAGTTCTGAAAGTCAAGGGTAGAAGTGAAAGTATCCAGGAAGCCGAACGGAAGCATGGATGGGATCCAGCCTGATTCATCAATTAATTATTGCAAACCAATTTTGGCAAGGGCGGAAGCTTTCTGAAATAGAATAATTCACATACCTTGCGCAAGCTCCAGAGCCCATCCGTTAAGAATGTACTGCGTCGCACGACCTTTTGGAAGGTGGTTCTGCGAGCCGGGCTTGTACACTGTCGGCTCGATGTCACCAGGATAGAAGATAGACTGCTCGCCATTGAGAATTGTAAAGTAGTCGTGGGCGAGGTGGACACCGGAGTGACCTTCTGTTCCTAGGGGAGTACCGAAGAAGATGAGGTACTCCGTGACGGAAGCGTGGAGGATAATCATCGAGCCCTGTGGTAAATGGTCAGCACCATATATAACCTTCCAGGCCACTACCGAGCTAAAGAAGGTAGCAATTGCTATTATCAACCCAAGCGCCCTCCCCCCGGGCAAGAAATTTCGGAGCTGATAGCCCCTGTCTCCAAAGATTTCAAGGTCAAGTGAAGTAAACGCCAAGGCCAAACAGCACCATCATAACAACCAAGTAAATAAACACATACCATAGCGCCACCAGCATTGCTGTCCCAACTTAGCATACGCCCAAACTGTCCCAATGGGAGGCAGAAACTCACTTGAAGAACCACGCATCCTTCCTCAAAGCATTGATATGCTTATCCCCGTATTCTGCCCTCAACGACGCCTGCAGATCCTCCATCAAAAGGGTAGCATTGTCGGGAAACTTCTCGATAGAAGCCTGCGATAGCTGCTGCAGCCGCGCGGGATCGAAAATGAAGAAGCGAGGGAGGAACGTGTCGATCGAGGAGTAGAGGACTGGCAGAAGCAAGAGCAGGCACGCTATTAGGCGCATTTCGGCGGGAACTGGCTTGGTGTAGTGGTGATTGCTGGGGTCGTCAGTGCTGTGAGGGAGGGGGAGAGAAGGAAGGAAGGAGTAAGGTGAGGGAATGGGAGGAGAGATTTGCTTTTGTTGTTGTGTATGGTAGGTGGATAGGGGATTTTTTCTGAAGCTTGTGCGGCTTGGGAGCTCGAGGTTGTATCGTATTTGTTGAGGCGCTTTTGCTGCCGAGCCGGGAGCGCTCTCCCGCCCGGTACTATAGCAACGCCTTGTCGTATTCGTATTCGTATTCTTCTCCTGAATCATGCTGGTGCTCTTTCTCATGCCTGCTTTGTTTACGTTAATCTCGTATCTATAAGAATTCCAGTGCTATTGTGAACATCGGTACATGACCACGATGCTCCTGGATACTTGCACAGTCTCCACTCGCTCACTCCAATCAAACTCGGCTCGGCCACCACTAATTCCGACTCCATCGCACCCCCATCCCATCACAGATTTCTAAAACTTCACCACAGGATTAATTTTAGCTTTAGCGTCCGGAAGTCACGGCAGATCTCCATATCCCGAGCGACCAAATCCTAGGCTCAGCCCTAAAAGGTGGAGAGCCGGGGGTACACGGTTGATCACTCGGTCCGCGGTTCCCGGGCCTTGCGGGTGCCCCCCGAGGCCTCCGTGAGAGTGGGAACAATTCAAAGGTATTTACTGGCTCAGCGTCCGTTCCACTTCTCCGTTCCTTCCTTCTATTCAGCTCGGAATGCTTAGAATGCTTCCTTGCCGCCGACTGGGAGGAGCCAGGGCGTGGGAAAGAAGGTGTCTCACTATCATAGAGGGGTGGAGAGTGTTGATCTCCACCTCGATGAATTGCCAGGACCTACAAGCTACACCGAGCAGCACCCTCGCAGAAAATCCCATGCTAACAACACCGACTTGAGCTTTTTGTTATTACCCCTACCGCCGCAATACACGCCGGACAGTTTAACAGAGTATCACACAAGATATTCTAAACCGGGCTCATCACCCTGAACGCCCCCAATACTCTCAGGTCATCACCTACCCGGATGTGTCCATGGAAATCGACCCTTCTCTCCCTCGGGACTTGTATGTGATCAGCAGAAACAGATGCCCGCCTTTTTACTGACGCCCCGAATAGATATTGAATCGAATCACGCCGTGGGAGTAACTCTTGGTGCAGAACTTAATACCGAATGCGATGACATTGCGGCTTTCGTAAGCAGCGCAAAATACTGGCGACTTGGAGGAAGAAAGCCAAAAACCGATGCATCTTAGACATTTCCCCCACAGACTTCCCTTTATGCCGAGATTTGGTTGGCTTTACAAGCACCAGGAAACTGAGGTCTAGAGCCACGGTATCCCGATCCTGGATGAATTCCTCAAGAAGGCAGTTGTTTTCCGTCCTAACATGGCTCAATATGCCAGGGATAATACTTATATGTAGAGGTTTCTTTCTCTTCTTCGAATCCAGCGGTTTTGCACTACTTATGGGATATCGGTATTATATCAAGAGGCAAGATGGGTGCCCACTAGCAACTCGTATATAATAATAAGTGGAGATCCTCCGCGAGGATCTGTGCAACCATTCCATCCCTCTATCCCCACGATCAGTTCACCCGGCCGACTTGAAGGCGCTTAAGCTTAGCACGACCTGCCCGGACCAATCGAATTCTGTGCCATCTGGAAATCCCTATGTTTTGGGTAGGTAGGAATGACGGTTGGTAGAGTGTGTCTATCGGTCCCACTGTAAAATATTCCGGATTTAAGTACATGATTTCTGGCGGATAGCTCTTCTAGTTTCCCCGATGTCTGTGGGGCAAGCGCGCTGCACTGTACCGTAAAACCTCACGAAATCCACCATGTCCGTCACCCCTGTGATCTCCGGATTCTTAGCCACAAAGCTCCCGAGAATGATTAGCGTTTTCCAGAGGTGATATAAGATCAGCCCGCTAGGTATATTAGATCTCATTAACTTGTATTCGCGATTCTGTTAGCCCGTCAAACCAAACCTATCCTGGACTGACGGGGATGGTGGATTTCAGGAGATTTTTGCGGAGGTCTCTGGTGGGGCGTGGTTGGCGCCTTGTGGTCTTGGCAGGTCACTGTGATTTACCATGATCAAGGCCATTGCTAGATATGGCATTACCTGGTGCTGTGCGTTTGCGGTGGGGAGCTTCTTGGTAGAGGTCTGACGTACTGTGCTGCATGATATAATAGGAAGGCTCTGGGCATGGGGGGGGGGGAGTCTGTTGATGCCGTCTTGGGTATCCTCCGTAATTGGTACAATATATCTTGTGAGTGACATTGGCTTTGGATTTTATGTTTGTGGGAAACGTGAGTGAGTGATTCGGAGTGATTCGGCTGGAGAGATTTGGAGAGGAGGTTCAAGTCACCCGGGTTATTATCTAGTATCCACGACAGAATCCTATAAGTTACCGATTGATTCACATTGCAGCCTGTTAATTGGTTTAGGACGAACGGACCAGCCAGCCAGCCAGGCCAGTAGCTCAACTTTAGTCCAGAGCCCCCGAGTTCGTAGGGAAAACTGCTATGGAATTCAGGTAAGTATCACATTTCCCCGCCTCCCGCCGGCTTTTAACCCCTACAAAAGTGCGCAGAAAAAAGCACGTTTGTACAGTACTTATTCTTCGATGGTCTTATTGGAACTGTTAAGACTTTCAAAAGGAAGAAGGAAATCTGACTTAGATAGAGATTTGGAAGGGAGGTTTCACGCCAGCTACCTATCCACCCATCTATCTATCTACCTATCTAGTGTGGTACAGTATGTCCAGACCCCGCTATAACTTAGTCACCGCGGTATCGGTATTATACGTACTATACTAGCACCGAGGGGGGTGGGGGGTATATGTTTAGCCCAATGTTTAGTTATGCTAGGGACATAACCTCCTAGCTAGGGCTCTGGGGGTGTCGGTAAATCGGAAAACGCTTCCCTTACTGTGATAGCACACAAACACCATGGAGGCACAACTTGAAACGGGCTGTATTTGAGTACTGTGTGATATAGTGGTCGGATCACCTGTTTTTGTCATGGGGATGCCACTTTTCTAGGGGCGCACACACTGTAATGGCCGTCCCAGATGCGCATGTTATGAGAAGATGGTTTATCCCTGGGCTGAACTTGCGGTTGTATACTTGAGGAACAGTCAGCGGGCCGTGTTGCCAGGTTAGCCTTCTCTGTCTTCCTTCCTTCCTAGAGCAGTAAATAACTCCAGAGGGCCCCAATGGCTGGGTGAAGAAGACTTCAAGGCTTCCGTGTCTGCTCATCCATGGAATGATGCCTTGTTGGAACTATGGCTGTATCGGACTGATCACTGGTGCTGCGAGTTTCCTGAAAACCTTGTGATGTATATATATACGCTTTGGGTTGTCGTTTCCTTTCGCCGGCTTTCTATCCGTCGTTGCTGGGTGGTTTTATCCTGCGCTTCGCATAGGCGGTTGATATATTGGCGATAAGGACTATGACTGCGCGCAGCCTAGAATGGCCTTTTTATCGTATTCTGCATCATCAATGACGCGGATTTCGCCATCCTCCTACCAGCTTCTCAGCTGCGGCTGGAGCTTTGAAAGGGATGGGCCCTGGAGATATCTAATCTATACCTCGGTGCTCCGTTCGTGGGTACCTAGGGCGTCAAAATATCTCCCGGAATACCCTGCATTCGCATTTGGCTTTAGCGCCCTGGACCTAAAACAGTATGATGAATTAGGCTCTGGAGCAAGAACATGGGAAGCAAAGGCTACAGTAGTAACGCCCTCACTTTGGCCTCAACCCCAGGCCTCTGACTCGGGATCGTTAGCACCAAGCTCTGCCCATAAAATTACTCGTCAGAAATGCGCAGGGGAAAAAAAAGAAAGAACCTAGCTAATGCCATCGCCAATCCACCCTTAAGGTACAAGTATTGTATTCCGACCGGTGTGAGTAAAATGCACAAATCTGAGATAGCCAATCCTCAGCCTTTAAGGCATCGTGAGTTAACATTAAAGACCACCGGTATTGCACCGCAGCGAACTGCTCACATGTCTCCGCATGCTTATCTTTGCACTGTGAACATTCTGTTTTGCCTTGGGATCAGGCTTGATAATTATAGCCTCTCATGCTCGTCCTTGACGTTGGAGTCTGGAGGATAATACGTCGATCGTTTTCGATGAACATTTAAGAGCCTGGCGGTCTGTGAATATTCATAGGCGGCAGACAACAGCTACTGACGGTGCTGTGCTCTCGGGCGCAAATGTACAGTACTCCTGTCTGGGAGTTGCTGAAATGATCAAGTACGAGTAGCAGTTGGTATCAAGGTCTGCATGGAGGGGAACAAACGCACAGCACGGCCCCCAATACCAACTCGACCCAACAGCATGCGCCAAACTCACCGCCGCCGAAGAGAAAGAAAAACACGTCGAGTACCCTGCCGTGCCTGCAAGCGCGGCAGGCAGGCAGTCTACACTCCAGCGACAACCCCTAGACTCATCCCACCGGCTGAGAACCAGCCCGGTCGAGTGACACTCGATGATACACCTATTTGAGCTGCGTGTCGGTGGATGGGGCCTCACGGTAAGCTCGCTCTACGAGTAGATAAACTCACCCCCTCAGGTTAAGTTCAACCATGACACAAGACCTCACCACCGGCAGTAGACAGACAAGGTATATGTTACACAAGATCAGGTAAGAAGTTTAAAAAAGAAAGGGTCTGTATGATGCGGTAGGAATTCGATTTGCGGAGATTGTGCGGTGGCGGCAGTATGTGCTACTATAGGATTAATTGCCATACCGGTGCTGCAAGGAGCGCTACTGCTGGACCTTGGGTTACAGTAGCTCTGCTGGGAGGGTCTGTTTTTTTTGTTTTTTTTTCTTATTTGTCTCAGTTGGGGGCTGAACAGAGAGTCCTTTCGTTGTATTTTCTCCAAAGGAGGAAATTCTTGACATCAGGGTGTCTTTCTCAACTATTCCAGTTTTCACGACCGCGTGGGGACAGTGCCGTAAACGCTGTAAGTCCCGTAGTGGCGAATCCGGGCACAATGGCAGGAACCCGTTAACCGGGATAGACAGGGATATATTTGGCTGTTTAACCTTAAATAACTGTTCCATAACTTCTTGCTTGACCTTGTACCGGGATCGGTGCTCGTAAAAGGCCCCCTACTGAAGGTTCGGCTCAAATATGGTGTTTGGGGGATTAGCTTACCAGATGTTGCGAAGAGCTAGTATCTGGAGGTTGTACCCTGCCGTAGCAACTCTTGACACCCACTGCCAGATTATCGGTGGAAATCAGTCCACGATGGGTTTGGTTCGGTAGGGGTAAGGGAATTGCGACTACGAGTACCAACACATCCAGTAAGCCAACCTTATACCGTTTCAGGAAAACGCTAGTACTTTCTCAGAAGCCTTTGCCTCTGAGCCCAGGGATTACGATTGCAAGAGATTTTACGATAAGTAGGGGGAAGCTTGCGTTGGGCAGAGGGGTTTGGGATATGATACCGGTAGTTGGCTACTGCACATGCATTCGGTGCTCGTAGCACAACTGATTACGATGCCCTATTGCTGGTGGGGGAAATATTGGAGTACTAACTTGATCTTAGGTTAGCAATTGACTACTAGAAATTGGGTTCTTGCAGCATCCAAACCAATGGTGGGCTGACATCTCAACCCCACCCGCCGAGATAAATCCCCTAGAGATACGTAACGAAAGACGGACAGCTTTCTCGAAAGCTCCGCTCGCTGATTGAGCCACACCTTACTTGACTGTCCTAGCACCATTTGAGTTTAGCCAGATAATGCGAGTAAGAGTAAGTCCAAACAGGGTTCCTGTCTGAGTATCTTTCTCCTAGGGAGACCTCCACACGCTACCTAGTGGTAAGCGCCCCCACAGCACTCATAGTTATGCCTAGTCGGGGAGAGTCTTGTGGGGTAGCCTTACTTGGTGGTTCTATTAGAGGCGTAGCAAGTCTGCAGCTGGATTTCTATTTAATTCCATCTTCCACTATTGCAGTGTATCCCCTGGTCCGTCAGAACACCCAAGTGATATGGAATAAGGATCACCCCGAAACTCTAGTAATCTGTTCCCTAGTAATTTATTTCTAGCTAAGGAAGGGTATTTTGGAGATCTAGTTGCTTTGCTTAACTAGATCTCATGGGCGCAGCACCTGACGGCCTAAGGAATAATGTTCGTCCTAGGTAAGAGATACCCGGAAATCGAGAGGGGAAAACAGGGATATTCCAGGGATATCTCGCCCCTCCTCGACGTGGCGCCTACCCCTCCCCTGTGTTCGGGAACTGCACTTCTTGCCTGGGCGAGGATGGGTGGTCTGTTCGTCTGTTCGTGCAAGGTCTGTTTCCCCTCCGGAGGATGGCCGATCCCTCCGTAAAGGAAAGTAGTGGTTATAGACGTCAGCCTCGGTACTGTATTAGTACTAGCACAGCACAAGTACTCGGGTGTCAGGGTTAGTCCGCGAACACCAGGATTTATTCTGAGCATGAGCTAAAGTGGCAAATATCCAATAGAAACCTTGAATAGATAGTTCAACCAATAGTAAAGCAGAAAGCGTTCGAGGAATTCTTCTGGTTTTCAACACACACCCCTTAGTGCGTGCGCTATTCCTAATATCGTCGTTAGCTTTGTCAGCCCTGTGTTCGCGGACTAACCCTGGTATCCGAGTACCCCAACGCGCGAGCTCACATTCTCGTAGTATTAGTTCTCAAACCTAAACCTAGAAACCAAACCGGATGGGCCAATCCATGGACCCGTGGAGAAGCACTATTTTTGCATTACCTAAAGCCGTCTACCATCCACCATTGATACGGGAGCTAGGGGAGAGGGGGAGGTCCGTTATAGTGTCGTCGTGGCACGGCAAAGAGGAAGCTACTTCGGCGATTATTTCTCCTCTTTTATCACCCCCACTGAAGCGGGACATCAGTGCCGAGGCGGGCGGCTTTGCTCAGACAGCAACGTACCGGTAGTAAGTTAGCTATTGTCACTCAAACGACCGAATCACGGCACCCGTGTATACGGAAGCCAAAGGAAAATCTGTACTCGTAATGTCCTGACGTTTGTGAACACAACTGCTATTGCATGATGCCAAGATCAGGGCAAAAAAGCTGAATTTTGGCGGTATGCAATAGCAGTTGTGTTCACAAACGTCAGGACATTACGAGTACTCGAGTATTAGTTTGCGAATGGGTGTGAGGATGAGGGTGGGGGCGCCGGTGGGTGCCGGGTGTTGCTCGAACACAGTAGCAACCCCCGTGTCGAGATTCAAAACTGGGGAACTGTGTTAAGATTCCGGGCCGTGGATTGGACTGCTGGGGTGGGGATTAGATAAACGATGCCAGCACAAATTATTACAGGGGAGATCATACCCAATGATTGAGACCGGGGCTCCCCATGGGGAGTCGGGGTTGTGTGAGGCATCAAATACAAGGGTAGGAAGCCATCAATACAAGTAGGAATAGACAGGGATGTATTTGGCTGGTCAACCTCAAATAATTGTTCCATGAGCTCTTACCCGAATCCGAACCGTAAGAAGCCTTGTTAACGTCAGGGACATTGTGGTGACGGAAGGTCAATGTGCTTGGACGTTGGAATTCTCCTCTCGGCTACCGGAGGGGGAAGCATCGCAAGCACAGCCTTCAGTTGAGACAAAACAAAAGGAATACGTACTGCACAGCGCCTGACTCGGAGGGCGACTACGCGTCCAGGAATATTTATCTTCTATTTGATTTTTTAGGTATGTAAGCGCTAGCAACGCTAGTACTAACTCAACACCTATCAAATCTAGAAACTTCGCACATTGATAACTACTGTAAATTTAGCTGATATTGATCTTGCTATCATACCGGTACTTTCCCAAAGCCCGAGTGCAGTGAGGTTTCCGGGTAAAGGGTCAAGTGATTCGCCACCTGAGGAAGGGGAACATGGAACGGTGAACAAAGGCTCTGATTGCGGGGTTGTAGGGGTGCCGGTAGTGCATACTTCGCGTCCAGTTCTTGCACATTTGTACCTCGTTTCCACTAAAGTTGCCATCGTGGTTTCGATCCAACTACAGCATTGAGATATAATAGTTATTCGTGCAGCTCCAATAGTAAGGCTTGCGATAGTGCATCGGTGAAACATCAGGGCCAGATTTGAACAGCCGATCTAATTGGATGGGCCCGATCATCCTTGGAGCCTACTCCAGAGACCATCTTCTAAGTTTAACACCGTGCATGCAGTAGAATCTCCTTGCCAAGCCTAGTCACTCGAAGTAGGCGGGAGGCGAGAGAGGTGGGGTAGTCTACAGTTGCTATCGCTCCCCTCTTGATCTCATCGTGAATGGTATTTTGTGGACTTTCGTCTGGTTGTTTATTTGGTGAGCAGCGCGCTGTACCCTTAAGCTAGCGATGATAGGTAGTAGACTGACGATATCCTGTGTTCGGATGCTTTTAGAGAATCACAGTAGGTCAATATTCACAGCCAGCGAGAACTGCTAGTATGAACTGCGCTCCGGTGCTTGGTGATCCTTCAGTCAGCCGAGAACTTAGAGTTCCAGCTTCATAGGCTGCTACCCGATTTCACTAATTCTCGTAAGTAATGGAGGAGGTACCGTAACCCCTCTGTCCGAACATGGTTGGATGCCGGACGCCGCTGGAAAAACGCACAAACATCGCAATCGTTTTCTTGAGGTTCTATCGCTGTCTGTGCCCTTGGATCAAAAAATAAAGTCCGATCGGAAATGTCTTGCTCGGGTATGTGAGAAGTAATACCCTAGATTCTCGCCTTTAATTACTTGTAGTAGTTGAGTTAAATCTGCGTTACTGTTCTAATGCATGACCCCGATACTACGAGTAATATGATCAGATGGCAATTAGTTGCCATTAGGAGACAACACCACACCAAGCAGGGGAAGATTGTACTCAAATCGCCAAATTGGAGTTGCCCCCATTTTGGCGGTGGCGTACCGGAGAAGAGGCAACCTTTCGATCCGGCAACATGAGTAGACTACCTTCGTGCTGCTAAGATGTGGCCGAGTACCGGTATGATAAATCATGATAGAAGGGGAATAAGCTCTACTCGGGTAGGAAAGTTACAGACTATCCTCTGCAGTTGATCCGCTGTACTAGCGCAAGGCCAAGCAGCGTACTGCGCTTCATAGTAATTGCGCCGAGAAAAGGAATACCGCAACAACTGCCCGTAGAGAACCACTTGGAAGTGATGATCAGCATATCACAGGCTTGCCAACCTACCAGTTCAAGCATTGATGCCCCAAGCTCAAAGTGGGATGGTGTGACAAAGCAACAATCTCGCTTCTGACCCCGCACAATTTGCGCATCGAGCCTGACCTCGAACAAAGCCAGTCTGGTTGGAATTTCGAACAAGACTAGTAGTTGGGGTATGCAAGTGGCGAGAAACGACCAAACATGCACCGCTCGTGAAAAGCATAAAAGGGCCCCTCTTCCCCCCCCCCCCCCATATCTGTCCTTTCTTCACCAGCGGCGGTGACGAGCAATCTAATCAACTTCACATCCAATCTTCAAACTTTTAAATTTTCAAACAAACTTCCACGCTTCAAACACAAATCATCATCATGGGTGGCTGCGGTTGTGAAACTTCTGGTTCTTGTGCGTGTGGTGCATCGTGCACTTGCGAGGGATGCCCTGTAAGTGCCAAGAAATCAATGTTCTCCCTCAGTCAGCTAATATCTCCCCGCAGCACAAATAAATTAAGACCCCACGAGATCCGACACCCCACTCATATCTCGTACCTCGCCATGGCGGTAACGAACAACGTCGGACAATTATCGTAGGCACGGGAGACGGTGGATGGTTTTGGTCGGATAGTTACGGTCGACTTGCGTTCAACAGAAGGGGATGAAATCCTGAAGGCTGGAGCGGGCATTTCTGTTTGTTTTTGATTTATTCTAAACGAAATCCGTTTTTTCAAATATAGTATATTTGAGAACACTAAATTAGTGTGTTTTCCTTGCAATATTTATTGTAGGGCTGAAATAAAAACCTTCTCCTCCACCTACTTGTTCAATCATCTGAATGCGCTACAAAAGAAAAGAAACGGAAGAACGCAAGGGGGGTGCGCCTCGTAGGTAAGAAAATTGGCTATATGATACCTTAGGTTGGACTTGTATTCACGGGGGCCGCTGGAAATTAGAAAACATCTCTTGTCTTCATCGAGGCTTGTATGGGATTAACGGAAATAGTTCTGCGATTGCCCCCCCCCCCGAGCGCGGTACTATACAAGATGGGTCCTAGGATTTTAACTGATACCGTGTCCCGCTGCGAACTCCATGAAAAAAATGAATGGAGATGCTGCCTTTTTTGTTTCATTAGCGGAATATCGTTACCCTGCCCACCCGGTGCCACCAGGCGGGCATACCAGTGCTGCGCCGTATTAGAGAAGTGAGCTAAATCTGCGGCTGTTGCGAATAAGTTCCCCGAAAACAAAGTCAGATCGAGAAAACCCACAAGTTTAAGGCATAGTGTGCTTCTGAACAGGCAATCACTCTGTGCTGAGACACCCAAACTCTCTCCCTGATGCCACAATCTTAAGATCCACCCGCTTCTATGCGCTCGACTGCTCATCGTCACCACGGTTTAGGTACCGGTATCCAGAACATGCCGAGAAGAAGTGGGGGGTAGTGGGCACGACAATCGGGTGGATTGTCCCACTGCCCCGGCTGGTGATCGGGCACGGTTGATAATCTTGGGCGCACTGTAGCCTGGAGGAATGCCTTGCATCAAGGGTTACATATCAGAGCTCACCCCTCATGCGGCCGCGAATATCCGTCGGAGGCGCCTTCAGGTACTCAATTAGCTATCATACGTGCACAACCAGAATTTGGCCAGAGAGGTGCTGGGACGAACTCTGACCAGTCACTGAGATACTTCTCTGAGACGCTACTTTGAACCAGCCAATGAAACTACCGGACATTCTCAACCAAAGTACCAACGACGAAACTCGGCGGGTGACGAACAGGGATCAGTGACAGGTGATTTTTAGTTACCCTGCCTTGGCTGTTTCCTTTTTTGCCTACCAAAAACCCTGGTTTCCTCACCAGCGCGCTTTCATCGTGGGCACAGTTAGGAATGCACTTGTAGGTGCATCCAATCCGTCCAAATCAGTTGGTTGGCTTTGATAACCCCGAGGCTCAGGAGGGATTTCTCTGTTCCAATCATCGGCAATCTTCCGTCGTGCAGCTTTCGAGATGATAGCGTATGGGTTCGTCAGATAATCATCTGTGCACCAACCTGGAGGTTCCCATGATATCGCACACGGTGACACGCCACTGATGATAGCATGTTCTGGTGCTGGTAGAAGAGGCAAATTTCGGCCAAGTTTATGCCCAGTGAGCTCTCTTTGTATCACTCGTATGCGATTGGGCGGCGGAGAAGCCGGATATCGCATTCATGGCAAGAGTAATAGACACTGTATCACCAGCGCGGAAGATTTCGTAGGCCCACCACAGCCAGGGCTGTAATAGTTATATGGATTAACGTTTTGCCGGGGTTAAAGCCGTAAAATTGCCAGCGTCGCTACGTGGATAATGGCAGTTAGCCTTAAGTTAGACGAGCTACAAAATGATCCCCGACCTTACCTTTTAATAAGAGGTTGCTCTGATCAGAGGGGTTTCAAACCAGTAATCACAAACCATTTACTAGTTCACGAGCTGTGATGTCCGGGTCACGCTCATTTGCCCCAATGGCGTACCCCTCCCTGTTAATCCATTGCTGGAAAATAGGGATATAGGATATCCAGGTCCCATCATTGATACCAGTGATAGCCCCACTCCTCTAGAGAGTCTTGCTTGACAAAATCCTGTATCCCCCCTTTCGCCTCTAATGCAAATGATCATCCCCCGAGATCGGCCTCGGGGAGTACCGGTACTGTAAGCCCGAAGTTGTAAAATTCATCCCTGGTCGGATAAGCCTCGTACCAGAATAGATGGAAGTGATGATTAGGGACCGTTGAGGCTGGTCATAAAGCTTGGAGTTGTAAAGGAGGTGGTTAGGGAGGATGAGGGAAAGGATACCTATTTCCCAGACTCTAAATGGCAGCCTTGCCCTCCATCCCGACAATGGTATCATAATGCCTATCTAGCGTTAGTCAATCACTCCAAAGAAAGCGATGTTTTCTTTGTTTTTTCCCCGGCAAAACGTAAGGCAGCAGCGGAGCCTTTTATACCCCTCCCTCCCTCCCTTCACTGGATAGTTTATCGGTATCCGTGGTGTCCGCCCATCCTACTCCATTAGCAGAAATGAGGTACCGCAGCTCTATGGTTTCTTTTTCTTTTTCACTTATTAAAAGCAAACAGGATTTTTCCGGCGGGGTACCTCATTTGCCGGCATCCTCCTTATGGATATGATGGCAAATGGTCAATATATCATATGACGGTGGGATAACTTTGTAGTGGGCACTTTTCTCGCCTTCTTGTGGGTATAGTTTCACCCTCTCTAGGCAGATAAGTTGGCACCAACAAGGTGTCATGCCGGCGTTATGAGCGCAATTGCACCACAGAAGCAGCGGATATAAACTCTCCGGAACGAAAAGGTAGGGTCAGGGTTCATCTAAATTTCGTTTAGGCATATATATCTGAACAGCACCAATTTATATGATTGGGTGAGTATTATCGGTTTGGATGTAAGAAGAAAAGGTCACTGTGGGAGCCCCGAGCATCCAACATCTCACGTATTTCATTGCAATGATAAGTTGGTAAAGGCTAGAGGGTATTAAGATGAGGATCTAGGCTCATTCCCATAGCCGCAGCCACTAACCGCTCCCATTGAAGTTAAATCTTTGTCGTACGGGTACATGAATAGTATCCAACCGGGTTCTATTGAGCTCCTTAAGTGTACCATCAGGAAGAAGCATGGCCTAAAAGTGGAGGAGCTTCTATGTTTGGGTCCGGCACACGACTAAAAACATCCGCGTCATCACCGCCAGAGCACCCCCTATCCAGAATACAGCTGGGCTGCTCGTATATACACCTGTACCACATCCCTCAACTCTATTCCCCAACACCCCTCCTACCTTTCTCCGCCCCAGCCCTGCCGTGCTCTTATCATCCTTAGCTTTCCTTTTGGCTTCGGACAGAAATAACCACATGAGTGCGCTAAATAGGAGCTGTTCCAGGGACAAGAACCCCTCTAATCCTTACACTAAATTCAGAATCAAAACACGAGTGATCCCCGATGATACCGAACTACTCCGGGACCAGCAACGGCTGCAGTTGCGCCAATTCACCAGTATCCGGTACGAAGTACCGGCACCTGAGCACGGGGTTCAAAAATTTATGTGGAAATTATATGTGCGGATCGTCAGACTAACTTAAATACAGACCAAAATACTCTGGTAGACGAAACCGCGAGCCAGTCGCAAGTAGCTTGTGGCTCCGTCTACCTCATACCGGATACCTGCAAGCTGGGAACCTGAATTCGGTGCGGCGGTTGGCACAAGCACCACTTCCAAGTGCTCTTCTGAAGATGTATTCCCCTAGCGAAGGGGGGGAGGGGGGGGGCTGCACCATTCAATTGTATGTTCTCGGGAATCGGAAACTAATCGGCATACTTGTCAGGAGGGCGGAAGGTATGTTTCCATCTGCTCTCTATCTATCTCTTCGAGCTGACGTGGGTCTAGTAACATAGTACGGCGGCGAGAAAGGTGTGAAACTGGTATTGGGGTGATTGCCTGATCAATTTAGACCGTGCATGGGACTAGCGGGGTACATATCCGTTGGAGAGATAGAGGAAGAGATACTTCGCGATACTAGGGCCGGATTGGAGGTTGTCTAGTTATGAAGGAGGGGGCATTTTATGGTGCTACAAGTTTCCGCCAGAATCCGTGGCAAATGCTCACACTCTACTTACGATATGGAGGAGTATATCACGGAATCGTCCCATCTGCTCTACCGGTCTGCCCAGCGGGGGAGTCATTTCTAGACCTCCAGTGTGTTGGAAAAGCTGCTCGGCATGTTGGTTTCTTTTGTTTCATCAAAGCACGGAGGTTAAGAAAGGTGTTTCACTGACGGATGGATAGAACAATGGAAAACATGAAGGCTACGGAAATAGAGGAAGTTTTCTTTTGTCATACATTTCTTTTGTTCAGGGATAACAGAGTGTTTATTTCATTTGTTTCTTTGAAGGATAGACAAGGCGATAAGGAGGCATTTGCGGAAAGAAGTGGAAATGTGTGGTGATGGTTGGAAGACTGAGAATGGTGTTTTGTTTTCCATATATACTCCTGTCATTACCGTCAGTTTAGCAAGCAACCCATGTACGACGAATATACTTCTAGTTGCACTCTATCATTATCCTCTCTCCCACTATTGCTCTCTCGGTGCCGTATTTGCTCTTATTTCGTTTACAGTGCGCAGTGAGAAGTCCCCGTCATCTCTTATCACTCGTGGATTCATATCAAATCTGAAGCTATCGATATGATACCTCCATACTCTTGCACTGTTGACGCAGTTTATCCCGGCATAGCCCCCTGGAGGGCTTGTGAATGTCGTTGCCCTCGCCTTTTCTTTCTTAGCCTTAACCTCCCGTCTAGCCTATAGCCGGTTTGGACCGCGAGCTCCAAGGTTCTCGTTCTTATGCCCATGAATATTATGCAGCTAGTCTATCTCTTTCTACCCTCCTATGACCCACAACTTATGTTGTTAGTTGCACTTTCCCTTTTTCTATGAAATCTAAATCTTTATGTTAGGCTCAGCAGTGCTTCCGATCCTCCAATTCGTTGGTCCACAGTTGCTTCAGCCTGACGGGGTGCTATTCCGTGGGAAGTAGCAGGTCCGAGACATGAACCCTTGCCCTCGCTCAGCTCACGGATGGGTAGTTGTGATCCTGTTGCCTTTTTACACCTGCCAAGGTCAGAGGCCTCTAATATAAAATCAGCATCTGAATAGGCTTCACCAAGCGTTTGGAGCAAGCAAAAAAGAAGGCCCGAAGTAGATTAGAGCGTTTGATTGCGGGAGAGGAGAGACCGGAAGATGAAATGAATGAATGAAAGCGGAGAGAGAGAGAGAGAGAGAGAGTCTAGAATTCGTTTTCCCGCATCCCTCATTTCAGTGGCCTTCACTGCTGTCCGGTTGATCCGTGCGAAGTAGACGTCGGTGATACTACTTGGAGCCTCTCCTTCTTCTGCTCCTTCGGCCTCTAAGTAAGTACTGAAAACAAGAGGCCAGGTTGGTAGGTCCACTTTCTGGAAAACAAGAAATAGAAACCGAGCCGAGCACTACAGAAGATGAATCCCCCAGATGAAAGCAAAACTCACAGGCCATAATCGATTCAATTCATGGGGAGCCAGATACCAATTTACCAAAGTCTGCAAGCACAACAATGAAAGACTCAGAAAAAAGCTCCAGCGTAAAGAAATGTCCAACCCGTCCTGGCTATCCAACTGATGTCCCTCAGTGATGCCGAAATCCTCTTCTGAAACTGCTCCTATCGTTTCTCCCATCCTTCCGTCCTCTCTGATCCCCATTCCGATAATATGCTGCAAAAAATACCAACTAAAGGAAGCCATATTTTATCCCCTCTCCCCCCCTCTTCCGCAACACCAACTATGATACCACGCCGCCTCTTGTTACAGATATAGTTCAGGGATTTGACGACAATCTTTTGTCATTGACCACACACACACACGTTCCACCGGGGGTGTCGCGCAGCACCCCCCGTCAAAATGAGAATTATCGGAAGGATGAAAATTAGGAGCAAATGACTTGCTTGGAGTGGAAGTAAGTGGGATTGATAGAGGCACGAATTTGTCCAATTGCTAAATGCTCTTGTCTGGTATGGAGAAATGGAAATGGAAATGATGAGGATGCTAGGAGGATACAAGGAGGGGGGGGGGCAAGCGGGAGAGCTGGCCGCTTAAATACTAGATCTAAGCCACTGTGTACGCGGAAGCTCATACAGAAAAGCAAACAGGCCGAGTGGTGGTCGCCATTATCATATGCAGGATGCGCTACCGAGACTAGACACCGCAAGGAACGGCCTAAACCAATTCTAACCCAACCCAGTAACTAAAATTCATATATACAACTCCCCGCCGGAGCCTACTTCTTCGCCTCTTCGAAGGGATATCTGTACTCAACAGCCTTCTCAAATGGTTGCTCCATTCCAATAGCCCTCTCGCGATCCCATGGCCTAACTCTCCGTTGAATGATCTTGACATTCGGAAGGGTGGGGAGCTTAGTTTCGGTAGTTAGGATGTCGAAGAGTTTTGTCGGTGGAGGTTTAGCGACTAGGTGGGTCACTATTATCCATTAGCTATTGCGTGAAAGATCGGGGGGGGAGAGCGAGATGGGGAGGAGAACAAAGATCGGCCACTGTTTTTGTCCGAGTGATATCCGGATCCGCAATCCTTATACCGGTGAGTTGGTAGACCCTTTTGTAGACCTACGCTCGGTCAACACAGCCCTTTCAAAAGCCAGAGAAGGCCAGTACTGCAAACTTAATATCATCCCCACGAAATCCTAGCTCCACCCACCCCTTTCCATCCAATCCCTCCTGCAACCACTCTCCCATAACACCCTCCCCCTCCCCCTCCTCCCCTTCAACCCTAGTACTCATCTTCAAAATCTCCCCTTCAACACTCTCATCACCATAATGGAACACCGCCTCTCCATTCTGTCTAACTTCAATGCGCACACGAGGCGTAAACCCTTCTTCCGCAACACTCCCATCCACCGCTGGAGTATCAACGGGCTTTCCGTTCAGGGCGTGCGTGTAAACCTCCACTACGGCACGATGTACAGCAGCATGAATAGCCTCAGTACTCGGTGGTTCGGGAAAATTTGCGAATCTACCCCCCTCCCGTCAGCCCATCCAGACATCGTAATAAGGAAGAAAGAAAGAAAGAGGGAAAGAAAGAGAAATGTGCACATACGTCGGAACATCCCACTCCGTTAATCCAGGCACCAAGCCAACGACCGGTAATGTCCTACCATCGCCCTCTTCAATGTACCCCTCTTCTTTTGTTGGCTCTTCGACTACAGGCACTGGCAGGGCGGGCGGAAGCATGCCGGGGGCGCCGGGGGCCTCATCCGTTCCCCAGATCTTGCGGCGGAGGATTTCTTGCAGAGGCAGGTCGGCCTTTTTAGGAATTGCCGTGGCGAAGCGGCGGGGAGTGGTGGCGGGTGTGGTGGGGTGACAGCATGGGCGTGTAGTCACTGAGCGGGTTATCCGAGGGATTGCTCGTCGCATCGTATTGTGTTGTGCTGCTAGGCGGAGTGATAGCTGATAGTGGGATGTCGGGACAAGAGTTGAGGCTCGAGCTAAAAGAACCTTTGTGGTCACGTGATCACGGAAAGCAGTGTGTTTTTATCCCAAAACTGCCCGGAGGTGGTTTATGAGGGACTAAGAAACACGGAAGGAAATGAAAGAATGAAAGAATAGTAGTCTGCGGTACTTGTAGTTTGATTAAAAGCAAAACAATGTTCCCGGATATAACCTCAAGTATAGTATCTAATTAACCCCACGCATGCCATCCGATTGCAAACGCCGCCGAACCACGAGAATAAAGTAAAGAACATGGACATGATAATTATTTAGATGAGAGATGATCATTCACTCAAGTCCTGGAGCAACTCCACCATCCGGCGCTTTCGATCCAGCATCTCGGGACTTGCTGAATTTGGATGACAAAAGAATGGAATCCCCATCGAGCCGAATTCCCTCGTCATGTGGGCTACCATCTGCTCGCTGCGAGTATAGACTTTTCTGTCGAATACGGCGAGTTCTTCGGCCTCGCTCTCGGCGGTCTGCGATGCTCGCATTAGCCGCTGGCATACCGAGTAGGGGGGGTTTTCTTTGTTAATTCCGCGGTTTATTTGTAGCTAGCTACAGGAAAATCCATGGCATGTAACCTAAGTTATGGCCTAGGCACACCGAGTAGGGGGAGGGCAAGATATTGTACTTACTGGCTGGACAATGGCCTGCTGAGCAAGCGGAAAAGTGCCGAGTTTGCGTCTGGGAGGAGAGGTCAGTAGGGGTTTTCTAGCAGATAGGGTAGTGGGAAGGTGAGTAAGGAAGGGGGCTCACAGGACGTCTTCAACCTTCTTCCCACTCTCCTTGCGTGCTTTATGCTTGTTGACTATTTCCTCTCTGGCATGGAACCTACACGCGGTTAACAGAAATACCTACGATTGGGCCTTCGTCAAAGCTACACACCATGCCTTCTCATGCTCGTGTTGAGAATTGATCATCTGTAATCACCATCCATCAGCCCCTGCCTTTGTCTGTCCGTCTATAACCACCCATATCCCCCCCACTCCAATGTATCCCACCTTTTTAATGCCAGTCATTATAGCCTCATTCTTATACAATTCCCTCATAACATACTTCAAGGCCGCATTCCACTCCTCAATCCTACTCGGATCAAGAACTTCTTCAGGGACATGAACGGACGGGGGAGGATAGGTCTGTCTCGGGTCCGGTGTAATCGCTGGAGGGGGGCTATACGAATCATCATCTTCATCACTACGGACCGGAGGCAGTGGTTGTGGTGCGGCCTGTGTAGATTCTGCTAGGATCTGGAGGATTCTTGTGAGGTCGTCGTTGACTGCCATTAAACTTATCTACCGTACTCAGATGAATTTATCGTTGGGTAACAGGAGGAAGAGGAGAAAAAGCAACAGGGTATAATATCGCTACTGAAGAGTTTTTTCCTGCCCACGTTTTGTTTTCTTTCCCCCAATTGTACGACTTTCAAGGTGTAACTAAGCTTTATACTTCCTGGAGGGGATATCTAGAAAGACGCGGTTGCACACGGTAGAGGGAGAAGAGGGGGGGGGGTTGAGGTTGGGTTGAGGTTGGTTGAGTTGGGAAGACGCGACCCTCTTTTTAGCCCACTGCACTGCACAGTGCTGGGGGGAAAGGATAGGGTTATTGTGAGAAAGGCCGGCCAGAATTTTGGAAGGGAATAGAAAGGGAGATGTCAAACTCGGAAGAGAAAATTCTCCGCGGCGCAGAGGGAAGGGAAAGAAACTAAAAACGAAAAATGGTCTGGAACAGCAAACCCGAAAGAAAGGGAAAATAGCCATTTCTTTTTTCCCGTTTTGACCGACATCATCTCCACCTCCCCATCACCCCATCACCACCGCCGCCAATCCAGTAAGAGCCCTCCCAAACCAGAGTACTAGTTACAATCAACGAAAAGAGAACCACAACGACGGCGACGACGACGACGACAACATCCACCCTTCACTCACTACAATATTTCCTTCCACTCCCCCCTCCTTTTCCCTTTTTGTACACCATGGTTCCCCCTCCCCGTTCGGTCGCGGATGCTACCCGCTTCACGCCCACCGGCCCCCACGCTTTCACCCGAACACCAATGCCCGTCGCAGCCACAGCAACTGCCGTAGAAACGCCGCAGCAACGGACCGCCCGTCTCCGTGAGGCGGCGAGGAGAGCAAAGTTGGATCAGATCAGCACGGTCGATAAGATTATTGTCCGGGGGAGAGTGTGGGCAGATAAAGCTCATAGGGTTGTGGCCAAGAGCCTGATCGGTGCTACCAGTCTGTTTCTCCCTCTCTTCCTCAATCAGATGAATGGATGTGGCCGGGAGGGTGATGCGTAGTGGAAGATAGTGATTGACCATGCTATCTATCACTTCTAGTACTCTGCGGAGGATTTACGATATTCGCTAGTATCGACATGATCATGTATGCCAGGAGGAAGAAGCGAGCATATGTATATCTTCCTCTCCACGCCTCTCCCTTCCCTCTTCCACGACTCTCTATCAAACTGACCAGTATTGCAGCTCGAAGAACAAAAAGCCCTCAAAGCCGCTGATGCTGCTGCAACTCCAAACAACGAATCCGTAGCCCTTGCGGCAGCCACTACACCTACCCCCACCACCGCTGCCACTCCCCGTGGCGAATCAAACACGGTAGCGGGTAAGCTAAAGACTTGGGCCTTGAGTGGTCTCACACCCGCAGAGAAGGAGGAAGAATTGCGCAGACAGAGCATGGAATCACAGGTTGTAAAAGATGAAATTCTCAATCGACCTGGCACGAATGACCATGCCAAGGGCGGGAATACCGGAGTGCTGAGCTCGATCACAGGTTGGTGGAGCGGGCGGTGAATAAAGGCAGAAGTTGTATATTCGACGTTGGTGACGTTGGTTCACGGGATCGTGAGCGGGTTTTGCACAAAAATAATTCCCCTCCGATCCAGTGAGTGGCCCGATGAGTTGTGATGGTGGTTGCGCGGAGGCGAGGATCATGCAGCATCTCATACTCAATACTCTGTGTCATCCTGTAGATGTTGGTGTTATCGCTAGCTATCCTTAAGCAGAATTGAGGACAACTATCAGTCAGAAGCTCCCGATTCCATAGTCACAGAACATGAAGAACAACTGTCCTCCCAAAGAAACACATATCCAAACCCATGCAGTAAGAAAGTGCAATAAATCCGGCAAAGCATCACTGAGCCTCACTCGAAATCCGGTTTCACCCGGTCATCATGCACCGCATCAATACCATCACCAGACCAAAACACGACGCGCCGTATGGTAAACGCGTCAACAAACAAACAAACCCCTCCCCTCAGTCCCCTTCCTTTCACTTTCGCGGTCAATTGGAGAAAAGTTGAAATAAAGCACCAATGGATAACGAGTTCACCACTCCAACACCCCCATGACTCTAACGGCCCAACTATGCTCCGACGCCACCCTCAAATTAAAGTTGTCTCAAATGTTTTTCTCCCGCACCCAATATTAAGTTTTAAGTTTCTGGAGTCATCGGATGGGCGGGTGAGGTGGGGTAAAAAAGCAATGCCGCGTATGACAGAGCATAAGGATTTTCCAAGAGAGTGTCCTTGCACTTTCAATTTGAGCCTTTGACTCATAACGCGGTACCGTGGAGGAGGAGGAACTTTGCCAGGGAAGGGGGGGGAAGGGGAGGTGTGGTGCGAATATGCGGAATATGAAGCCGGAGACTGGCGCATCGTTCTTGCTCAGAGACTTGTCCGGAAGCTTCTCGTACCCCTGCATCGCAACGGGTGTCCCATAGCCGATAACCCCCCAAATAGTAGGAAAGATTACCGTACCGGCACTTTTTTGAGTACGGGTACCCGGGGTTCTCTTACTGTGGTGCACTACCGGACGAACGGGGATACAGGTAGTTTACTAGTGAAATACTTGTAACTCTTCCTATTCCGAATGGAAGGATCCCCCTTAACATTTGCAAGTATATATTAGGTAAAGATAAAAATATATCGGTGGTAGACGATTAAGTCATAGGTGCGCTTTTTTTAAGAGTTACCGTAGGGCATAAACTATGATGTCGGAGCTCAATATTTAGTTTGTTATTCAGTTTCCATTTATATCCAAAATTCTAATTCCTATCAACATAGGAGTATTGCTCGCTCACCGCTGGATTATTATTACTGGGTTGGCTTGTGGATATGACTTGCCATCTGCAGTCCGCCATGCCTTGTGGTTGGATTCATTTCTCACCTTGCCTCTGTGGGCACGGAGTTGAGTTGGCTTGCTGGGTTGGATGGCAAAAGAACTTTCCGGACACGGCTGTAGAGTACTGTACTAGTAGCTACCGCAACTATCGTAGCGAAGGTTGCTGGGATAAGAGTTCTTCTCGAGTGATAGCTTATGAGCTCTATAGATAGGCCTGTATCGCCTGTAGTTTGTAGTGTTGACTACTAGTACTGGTAGTGAGGATGGTTGTAGTAGTACTGAAGTTGGTGGGTTACTGCATGGTATGATACTCTTGTATCAGAGAATCGCCCTTTCAAAGCCTTTTTCTTTGACGTGCTGCACTCCATTGACCACTGATACACCACACTCAGCAATCAGTCGGTCAACCAATCTATTAGCTCACATCATCTCTCTCGCACGCTCCCCCCCTCCTTCCTTCTTCTTTCAGCCCGCCCACAAAACAGGGCCTGTCTTGGCACTGACCCCCCTCCCATCCTAGCCCCGTTTCCTGGGTGGCACAACCGAATTCACAATCTCGTATTTGGCCTCTTTGACAGTACTACTTGCAGAGGTGTCCAATCCCTTCCTAACAATAGGATAGCTTAGGCGAAGGCCAAGCCTTTCTCCCTCCTCCTCCTCGTTAAACAAATTTCTATAAAGCTGTCGAGGTCTGCATCTCCCTGCAACAGTAAGAGCCGTTTTTGCTCTTGGATAGATAGTTTATTCCGGCGCTTCGTTGTGCGGGTATCTTACGAAATTTACTACACCACAAGCATGACTGGGAATGGGGATGGTGATGTTGAGCGGAGATCTTGGCAGGGGGAGGAGGAGGAGGAGGAGGGGAGTAAGGGGGGTGGTGATGGTAGTGGGGTGAATATTGAGATTTCTTCTGCCATTGCTACTGCTTCTGGCACCGCAAAGGAAGGGGACGAGACTGCGGATGCGAAAAAAGACGAGGCGGGGGAGGGGAAGGGAGCTGGTGAGAAAAAGAAAGAAGAGAGTGCCGATATGGGGAATTACATCGTTTGTTTCACCTTTTCTCTACGAAAGGATATAATTCAAAAGCTAATCTTTACTTCATAGAGGATTCTCAAATTCGGAGACAAGTATGATGCCGCGCTTATGATTGTCGGCACGGTTACTTCCATTGCGACGGGTGCTGCGTTGTATGTTACTTCTTATCCCTGCCCTAACGCCACGGCGATGACGGTGCCGGAGGTGATAAGTGAGTGACGGAGTATGATGTTAACTTGGGCTCTAGTCCGTTCATGACTGTTATCTTTGGACAATTAACTACGGATATCTCCAATTATTCTAGGCCTGGGTCTACCATTACCAAGGCCAAGTTTATGGATTCTGTTAATAAGATGTGGTTTGTTCACTTCTCCCCTTCATCCCGCCATTGGTCGGGGTTTCAATAGGTAGAAGTTGGGTTGACATTTGGGATGTCATAGCTTGTACTTTGTATACCTGTTTATCGCAAAGTTTTTGACGGGGTATATTTGTATCGTGAGTGGCTTCATACGCCGTGTTCATTGGGAGGGAGAATTTGTGGTTGACAATGAGGATGATACCAGGCATGCTTCCGCCTCTCGGGAACACGTGTCTCCGCGGCTCTACGATTGGCATACCTTACCTCTATATTCCGCCAGGACCTCACCTACTTTGATGCACTGGCATCCAAAGTCCCCGAAACCGACGTGACTCAAAAGATGATGAGCGGGGCAAAAATTGAATCCACCACTGCAAAGGCCGGTACCGCAGGAGCAGTCGCAGTGTCCATCACCACGCACAGTAACACAGTGCAAATGGGCATCTCCGAGAAGGCTTCCACATTCATTCAGGGGGTTGCCATGCTTCTATCGGGTTTTGTCATCAGCTTTGTCGCACATTGGAAGCTGACTCTTGTTACCGCTACTATTCTCCCTGCCAGTATCTTGATTTATGGGATCTCAATCCCGATTGATATCAGACTTGAGAAGGCAGTTATAGCAGCGCATGAGAAGGCTGCGGAACTTGCAGAGGAAGTATTGACTAGCGTGCGCACGGCCAAGAGCTTTAGTGCTGAGAAGAGGCTTGCAGTGAAGTATAAAGATCTTTTGGAAGAGGGGAAGAAGGCTGGGCTCAGAAAGTCGCCTAATTCTGGTATTCAGTATTTTGGGATTTGGTTCGTTATTTTTGCGGGGTGAGTTAGATCTTGCCGAATCACGCTATGGGGAGAAGGGAAGGAGGGGAGGCTAATAAGTGGTGGATTGATAGCTACGCAATCTGCTTCTGGTACGGTATAAAATTATTCCAAAGGGGCGAGATTAAGGATCCGGGGACTATTATTACGTGAGTGGGTCATGCTGAGAAGCACTCGAGAGCCAACATTGACTGGTCGGGGATTAGTGTTTTCTTCGCTGTTTTAATCGCGGTCATGTCATTCGGCGCTATCGCCCCACCAATTCAGCTGATGAGCAAAGCCGCTTCGGCCTCAGCTAGTATGTTTGAAGTGATTGACCGCACGCCCTCTATCGACTCCCTTTCTACCGAGGGATTGCAACCGGAAAAGCTCCCATCTGGAGACCTCGAATTCAAGAACGTCAAGTTCGCCTATCCCGGTGGTGGAGAACGGGAGCGAGTTATTGTTCTCGGCGGTGATCCGAATAACGCAGAAGGTGGCGAGGGGATGTCCCTGTCGTTCCCGGAAGGCAAGACTACGGCTATTGTTGGCCGCTCCGGGTCCGGGAAGTCAACCATCGTCGGGCTTATTGAGCGGTGGTATGATCCTGGCATGGGCAGTGTAAGCATCGCGGGTATCGACATCAAGGATCTGAATATTCGCTGGTGGCGTGGTAAAATCGGTCTAGTCATGCAAGAGCCATTCCTATTTAACGAGTCTGTTTTTAAAAACGTAGCCTACGGTCTCACAGGTACGGAATGGGAGCACATCAGCGATGAGGAAAAACTAGTTATGGTTAAGGAAGCCTGTGTTGAAGCGAATGCGGCGTCGTTCATCGAGGAACTGCCAGATACGTACGGGACTAAGGTTGGTGAGCAAGGTATTAAGCTATCTGGTGGCCAGAAGCAGCGTATAGCTATTGCCCGGAGTATCATTTCGAAACCACCGATCCTGATCCTTGACGAGGCTACCAGCGCGATTGATCCTAGGAATGAGAGAATCGTGCAGGAGGCGCTTGATAGGATATCGAAGGGACGTACAACGATTACCATCGCACATCGATTGAGCACTGTGAGGAAGGCGGATAGAATCGTGGTTATTGGCGCAGGGAATGTTCTTGAAGTGGGCACTCATGAGGAGTTGCTGGCTAATCCGGATGGCGCGTATACGCAATTGGTACACGGGCAGACGTTACTTATGCAGGAGGCCGGAGGTGCGGATGGAGAGGAGGAGATAGAGGAGGTTGCCAAGGCTGCAGAAGTGGCGAGGGTAGAGACTGCGCAGGGTAGTGTTCTTGATAGGACCACTACTTGGAGATCTAGACTAAGTGTCGCACGCGGAAAAGCTCCAGTTCGAGATGAGGAAGCGGCACCAGTAGCTGAGAAGGAAAAGGTAAAAGTGATGGGGATATTACGCAGTGTGAGATTGATTGGCTGGGAACAGCGACATTTATGGCCGATCTATCTCATGGGTTTTATTGGGTGTCTTGGTGGTGGTGAGTAATGATTTTTCTGCGGGTTTCCTCACATGAGGGCTAACACTATTTAGGTGCTGCGGTACCCATACAAGCAATCCTCTTTGGCAAATTTATGGGAGGCTTCGGAGAGCTCCACGATAAAGATAAATTCGTTGAACGCCAGAACCACTGGGCATTGATGTTCTTCGTCCTCGCTCTTGGTGTCGGTGGCGCATATGCACTTATGGGCTCAATGTTCACTTCGATAACCCACCACATAAATGCCTACTACCGTCTCGAGTACTTTGAGAACGTCCTTCGCCAAGGAATCCCATTCTTTGATGCGGAAGGGAATTCAGCAGGAAGCCTGACGGCACAACTAAATACTCATCCAGCAGCGCTTCAGGAACTCTTAGGGCCAAGCACAGGATTGATGCTCATCTCAACAGTAAGCATAATCGGCTGTTGCATCCTTTCCCTCTGCGTTGGTTGGAAGTTGGCACTAGTGTGTATCTGTGCCGCTCTTCCATTCCTATTTTCTGCGGGACTCATTCGTATCCGGATTGAGGTTGGCTTCGCGAAGGATACAGCCGAGGTCTTTGAAGAAAGCGCGCAATTCGCTAGCGAAGCCGTAGGCGCATTCCGCACAGTCTCATCGTTGATCATGGAACAGAGTATACGAAATCGTTATGACGTCCTCCTAAAAGGCCACGTGAGGAAGTCGTTTCGAAGGAGCGCCTTCGCATCGGTGATCTTCTCCGCGAGCGAGAGCATGAATCTCCTGGCTACAGCCCTTTGCTTCTGGTACGGATGCCGGCTCATGGCGGATAAGGAATTGTCGATGTATGAGTTCTTCGTAATCTACATTGCCATCATCCAAGGTGGGGAGAATGCCGGGCAGTTCTTTGGGTTTACAGAGAACATTGCACAAGCCGCCGAGGCCGCAAACCGGATCCTCGGCAAGCGCGAGAGGAATCCTCCGCCACCGGGCAGCCCCATGCCCGAGGGGGATAGTGGCTGTGGGGTGGTGTTCAAAGACGTGAATTTCAAGTATCCGACCCGCGACACTCCCATCTTCCAGAACCTCAATTTGAAAATCCCTGCGGGCTCGTTCGCGGCATTCGTGGGCGCTTCGGGATGCGGGAAGACTACTACTATCTCTTTGCTGGAGCGGTTTTATGATCCCAGTTCGGGCAGGATCGAGGTTGACGGGGAGGACATTACCAAGTTAGATGTGACATCCTACCGCAACTCGGTATCCCTGGTAGCGCAGGAACCAACTCTTTACGCCGGCACGATCGCGGAGAACGTGCGCCTAGGTGCAACCACCACCTCCCCTCCCCCCACCGACGAAGAGATAATCCAAGCCTGCAAAGACGCATACATCCACGAGTTTATAGTGTCCCTACCGGATGGGTATCAAACCATTGTGGGTGCTAAGGGAATGGGACTCTCAGGTGGCCAGAAGCAGCGCGTGGCCATCGCTCGCGCGCTTGTGCGCAAACCCAGGATGTTGTTGCTCGACGAGGCGACGGCCAGCCTTGATAGCGAGAGTGAGCGCTTCGTACAAAAGGCCTTTGACCGCGCGCGGGTTGGAAGGACGGTTGTTGCTGTTGCTCATAGATTGAGCACTGTGCAGGCCGCCGATGTGATTTTTGTATTTGACGAGGGGAGGGTGGTGGAGTCGGGCACGCACGGGGAGTTGGTTAAGGCCCGTGGAGTTTATTATCAAATGGTATGTTCTTTTCCTCGCTTGATTGGACCTGGAAATGCTAACAATTGGGTGCAGTGCCAAGCTCAAGCGTTGGATAAGTAGCGCTTTGCGCCCCCATTTCATCATTATTTATTATTATTATTGTAATTTTGCGGTTCGATTCGGTGGGCATTTCTTTGTCTTTGGCTTGCGCTGTTGGGTACTCTTCGGCGGCTTATCCCCTCTCGATTCCGTCCCGCTTTACACTCCCACCACTCATATTTCTCCCCTCCTCACCGCTTCTCTTCTCCATAAATTTCCCCCTCCCCTCTGCTCACAACATCTCTCCACTATACTGTAGTTTATATTGGCGCCAGGGTAATAGATCTTTTTTCCGATTTTTCCGATTTTTCCGATCTCATTACATTTGTATTAGTAATGGTTGCCCCAACCAGCATCCTGAATATTATTATTATATTATCTACTAGCAATTATTACTTTTATAGTTCGCCCGCGCAAAGCTCCCTCACATATATCACAATTTCTCACTCGGCCCGATCACTTCTCTCTCTCCTTGGTGGGCCTACAAGACTTGTGATGCTTGACTGGAAGGTCGGACGATACCCTGATCATCCCGAATGGTAGCCATCCGCAGCGACTTGTGAGATTCTTCCTCTACGATGCGGTAATCGTGTATTGGTGCGGGTGTGATGATAACCTTTCCGGCTGCCCTGCCGAGTGCCCCGCGCCCGAAAACGCCTTCCTTCCGCTCTTGTAATTGACTGGTTCTCGCTATACTAGTACTGCTGCTATGATACGACGATTTTCATCATGGTGACTGGTGGAAAGCGGTTCCTGGGAGAGGGATAGTGGTGGTGGTGGTGGTGGTGGTGGTGGTAAGGTCTGTAGGCATTTTGAAGAAGAGAAAAAGGAGGATAGTTTTCGTCTGCGTTCCTCACCTTTTCTTGTGCTAGCTCCGGATCTCGTCTTAGTATCGTGCTTAATGGGAACGTGCACAGGTTGTTGGCCGTGATCGGATACACCCAAATAAAAGCTTGGGGGGGCGGGCTTTTCCTTCCTCAGTTTGTCTGATCTCGTTCGGTGGGTATTTACGTTGCTGGAGTGGGGAATCTGTGCCAGGATAGATACTGTATACTAGTACCACCTCCTCATCTTCTCTCCAGGGGAAGTTCGTGATCAGTCCGGGCTACTCGAGTACTCTATCATACAAAAGCTATGGGGTCGCAAGTCGTGGATTATGTTTTTTTTTAAAATCTCTTTTTATTACTCTCCTTCCCGTGGAGGGGAACAGGAGTCCTAAGGCCAGAAATGAAATTTATAGCAGGATTTGATACACAGTATAGACCTATAGATTTTGGTGTCCGTGTCCGTCGACGTATGATACAATATCTTAGAGACATACTCGGGCGCAAATTAAAAGATTTCGGAAAGAGTGACAACAAATAGTTGCCCGCCACTAGCAAGACGACGTTTTCATAGGAACCATGATAAATGTCAGCATTGGTAGTTCTGAAATCAACCATGATGAACCTCAATTTCTTCAACCATCTCGGGGGGTTTTTTTTTCGGAGACTTGCCTGAATTTTTTTGTCATTCACAAGAGAGGAGTAACTGTGAAAAATATTGGGTTGGATCGAATAGTCGTCCATGATATCGTGGTCGGACATCATACTCGTGCCCGTAAAGGCTGCCATGGAAAGGTTCTTATCAGTGGCGGGGAAACGGGATTGGTCGTCACTCTTTGCGAATCTTCGATTTGCGTCCGAGTACTGTGCAGTATAGACTCGAGTACCAATGCCCATACTCCTGGATGCGGAGAATATTAATATTTCCGACAAGCCTCGGTGATGACCGGCCTGCGCAAGGGCCTTCGAGCGCAGAGGTACTCGTAGAGAGAGTTAGAGAGGTGGAATTCCACTCGGAGAAGGGCGAGAGGCCGGTTTTTTTCCTTTCTTTTTTTCGGGCGATCCCCCCTAGTTATCCAAAGAGAAGAGTTCTGGAGCTCTTTTAGCGTGGGGTTCTTGTTCTAGTTGTTGCGGTAGATGGAATGGGTGCGGTGGCAGGGGGGATGATTGAGTGTGGGCTTCTCGGGGAAGCCGAGAGGACTCGAGGTAGTATGTATGATATGGGGCTGCGACGGTGTGCCTGATTGGAGAGATCGTTGATGAGTACTCGAGTAGATTGGTGGTGGATGGTGGAATGGGGGTAGCTGGTAGACTATGAATACCGGCCTTGCTATTGGGGGTGCCGGGACTTTAGGAATTTTGTAAGCAAAAAAGTATCCTGCGTCTGATGCATGGGCACTGTGTTCTGGCCGGGACCCCACTGGATAGCTATAGATCTCCTGTATTTGGTGTGCTGGTGCGGCATAGCAACCGTCCTGTTTAATCTTTGGATGCGGGGAATCCAGCGTTGCATCCTCTGCATTCTGTCCTCAAGCAGCTGGCTGCTGTGTTCCCTTGTGTTCTGTGCGTCCTGAGTTGCAACCTGACATGGTGCTTCATTCGGTATATAAATGCCCTTGACAATGATATTGCCCGACAGATCATATTACAAGCGAAGTGCACCTGCGAAAAATATTCATTGTGTGTTGTACAGTTGTATCGGCAAAGTAATTCTACCCCTGTGCGGCAACAGCGCAACACAACTGCACTCACTTCGCATCTTCCATTATGATACGACTACATATGCGAGGAGCAAAAAGATACTTGAATCACAGAATATATATCCGGTATAAGCACACTGAGATCGGAAAGAGTCTAATAGCTAAGTGTATCGGTATCTGCATGGCTGCTGTTTGAGAAGTGTAATTTTTAATGTACAGCGAAGAAGGCGGTATTAATAATGCAAGGAAGCAAAAGTGCATGACTGAGATCACTGGGCCAAATGGAGTCGTGGTGCAGGCTGTTATTATTACTAGATCTCATCAGGTATTATGCAATATTATCAAAAAAGTGAATATTGATTATAGCAAAACTATGATTGATAAAATTAGATTAAAAGCTGATTTTAAGCTTTTAATATTCAAAAAAAAAAGGATTTTTGAATAAAGAAAAAGAAGAAAAGGGGAAAAGTATTTGCTAGAAAAAGGAGTAAATAGAAAGGAATATGGAATTGAGTTGATTATATGAATAAAGTCACTATTATTGATGATTTAAATTTTACAACAAGAGAGGTCAGAGTTATAACTAGTTAAGAGCCAGAAGAGGGATCAAACTTGAAACCTGGTATTAGGCTTAGAAGGAGTAGCATTGATCTATATGCTTTGGTGATCAAAGAGTGAAGAACCAAGTTGATTCTTGAGAGAAAGAGGAACAGGGAGAAAAGTATCAGCAAAAAAAACACAAGCCTAGCATTAATTTATATAAATAAGGAGCTGAGTTTTTTAGTCCTATCTTATGCTTTTTAAAGAAAGACTGGATAGACTTTCTAACATAATCTACCTTGCTACAGACAATACTTTTTTGCATAGTAGTGAGGAAAGTAGAAAAATAGAGGTAGATGAAGAATCTATCTTGGCTACTCAACTCACCAGATGTCTATCTGGTGCTGGTGAATTATCTGAAGGAGTGAAGAAGGGGTAAAACTTAATTCTCTGAGCAAGATTGAATGAGTGGATAGATACAAATGGAGGCCATACAAGATGGTAATAATGTTTTTATATTATTTACTAGCTATAATATTACAATTTCCTTAGTTGATTATCTAATTTTTAAAATTTTAAATTTAATTTTAAATTTCTATAGTGTTAGGTTGTGGTAGTCCCGTTGTACTAGTAGTGCGAGGGTGGGAAGCGAGTGCGTAGTGACTTAGAGCTAGCCACACCCCAGTCTACCAGCGTCTCGGTAACCAAGAGGTGGCCAGCAGGAGGACAGTCCAGTATGTAATAGTCTACCAACCGAATACTTGCGAGCTACAAGTGTCCATAGTGGACAGGTCTTCGCCGGCTCAAAGTATGATTCTATTGCGCACAGGCATTCCACCAGATCTTTTTTTGCTCTTTTTTTTCTTTTTGGCTGATGACTTACAGCCTTACCATCCTTCTGGCTGGGGGAGTGGCAGGCAGTTTCTACTACCCCTTTTTTGAGCCCGTGCTAGCTTTGGGGTTCAAAATCGTGGACTTCAGCTTGGCGGTAGGCTTTACTGGCCCCTTCTCCACTTCAACCTTCACTTTAGCCTCCACAGCGATGCGGCTCTTGAATTACCCCCTTGCGCTTTGGTAGCTGGGGCGGCCACACAGTCCCCCCCTCATGCACGGCAGAGCGAACAACGAGCTCATACTCTGCGACCTTCAGCACCGAGTCGTGCCTGTGCTCCGGCTGGGGGAGTCGGGGTATCTAGTGTGGAGTCTTCGTAGGGCTTTCGTGAGTTTATCGTTGGTGGTGGGTTTCTTATACATGTGGGTAAGGGCGTGGGTTTGTCGCAATGCTTAAGTGTTCTGGGGACGCGCTATGAGTTGATAGTAGAGCCGGAATCAAAGCCCCATACGGGAGCCCTGTAGTAGTAGTGGTAGTGGTAGTATTAATAGTAGCGATCGCAGTAGTAATCTTATTCTTCTCCCCTTTCTCCTTGCTTGGCCATCGAGCTTGACGGAGATGTCTGAGACCGCATTCAGGTCCTCCGCCATTATTGTGATGCCTCTATGAATGGGGTCCATGGTTCGCCTGGTGGATATGGTGGTCTGATCCGGGGTAGGTGGGCATTGCTCCAGAGAAAACTATAAGGGTTTCGGTGCTTTCCTCGGAGTAATGATGTTTGAGGTATCGGTGGCCATGCTCGATAGTTGGTATTGGGGGATTGTGGTGAAGAATCGAAATCATGGCCTTTTTTTCTTGCTTCTCTTTGGTCGAGGAGATAGATATTTGGTGGGACTCGTGGATGTGGATGAAGGGGAAGGAGGAGCGGGAGGAGATAATCCTCTCTGGCACAGCAAATTTCGTCGGAGGACGAATTCAACCAGGCTCTGGGGATGTTGGGATAGCAGATAGCGAATAAAGCCTGTACTTGAGGGCTTAAGTCGCCCATTGCACCACGACACTTAGCAGTGCGACGGCCCATATTCTTATTGTGCGCCGCTCGGGGTGTCTCGTCCTTGCTATTTGCTATTTGGCGCTATGAGACTCGATGTGTACGAACGAGAGTGGAAGCATCTGACGAGGAGCCCCCCCAAGCCCTATTGTGATTCACTGTTTTCTTAACACTGTTTTGGTCAGTCCTTTCCCTACGTATCTTACAGGAAAAGCAAGGACGCCGGGAGAGGAACAGGGGGAAGAAGGCAGATTGGAACTTTGGGGGTTTGTTTCTTGGAAAGCCTCTAGCACCCAAGATGGAAATTTCCCTTCGAACCTTCCTGGTATCTGCCCCCTGATGACATTTATTTTTCTAGCACACCGGCCACGTAGGGTTGCTGCTGGTAATTGCATTTTGCTGCCATTTGGCGCTGTTGACACCTGTCCTTACTGACAGTATTTTCCCGGAAAAGGTCAAATCCGATAGGAACTGTTGTTGCTGGTAGGGGGCTTGGGGTTAGTTGAGTACAGTATTGAAATAGCTGTAATAAATCCTAGGTTTCTGCGGGATTTTTTTTCCCAGAATTTCATTGCTGGACAACGACTCCCCGGGGTTGGAGGAGTGTAAGACTTGGGGGGGGGGGGTTGTTAGGACATTTCCTTTCTGATAAGGCAAGCTTTTGTACTCTCTACCGAGCAATTCGTAAAACGAGATGATAGCAAACCTCAGCCAGAACCCAGAGGCTCTGTTGGGAGCGTCTGCCTTTTATCACGAGAAATCACTCGTGCCATTAAAACTGCAAGTATGTACTGTATGATAATTATTAGGCTGAAATTGTGTAGAGTCACGAGATCTGAGGGACCATACTAAAACCTTTTGGGGGCTAAGCAAAGATCTGGAGTGGGAGCTGTGCGTAATAGAGTATAGTAAGGACCTAGAACATCACGATGTTTGAACGCGTATGATACTAGCTTGAGAGGGTTCCCCGCAAGCAGGCCGTATGTTTCAGGATCTGACTGACTCTTCCCAATTTATCGTAAGCTGGATCCGCTACCAAGGAGGACTGTTCCAACAGAAGCTATGAGAGGCTAATATAGGGAATAGATTCTGGGTAGGTGAGGGAGAAGGTTTTGGGAAACGAAGAACTTGTGTATGATAGACGTAAGCGGTGGAAAAAATAAGGGGAAGTGAAAACAATCGCAAGTCTTGTGTAGGTCTAGGCCATAAAATAAAGGTGGGTGTAGGATTATAGATAATGGTTAGCTTTTTAAGACAGAGACCCTTTTATCGGGGAGCAGATTCTTTGGAGGACTTCCACCTTCCGTTTGACCCAATATGCTCCTCAAGGGAATCGAATGGATGGTGGTAGTAAGTGTTTCCGGCAGCTTGAGGGCGGAATAGCAGAGAGGTAATAGGGTGAAACAAGTATGATAATATTATGGGGAAAACTTATGGTAGAGGAAATAAAAGGCCTCGCGGGTAACGGACGTGGGCACTGGAGGAAGTGGTGAGGGTGGGATCGCTGCGGCTCAAACACCGCTGGACATGAGAAGTGCTGAAATAGACGACCTGTGAGGATGCTAACCAAGGGTACCAACCGGGATACAAATATTCCAGACGTTAAGACCTAGAGGGAACCAAAAAAAAGCTCTACAAACACTAAGGATGAGGTGGATACATAGAAACACTCTGGGAATAAAGAGAGCTCAGTAGGAACTGAGGGAAAGCAAGAGAGAAGTTCATAGTGGCATACCCGAGCCCCTGAAATCACCCCCCCCAAAGGCGTGTTATGGGTCTGTAGGTCTTGAGTATTTGACGAATTCCCGCAGCTTCCTTGGCAAGTATGCTCAGCGGTTTTAGAGGCCTCGCGATGTGGTCCGAATATCGGTGAGAAAGTTTCTAACTCCAGTTCTGTGATTCGGCTCCTGTGCGCACCTCCTATCGGGGGACCAGACTAAGGGGTTCATATATGGTGCTCGGGTGGTTTTGTTTTCTTTGGCCTGGCCTGGTGCAGTGTATTGTGGATTTGGATGATCGGGGTCATCCTTTGAATGGAATGAAATGGTGGAGGAAGCTGTTCTGATGCCCTCGGTGACGGTAGTCAACTGGTTATTACCATTGCCTACCATGGATTACGAACTTGAATCGCACCGAGAGTGCTTGGGGATGTTGATGTTCCAACGCCGAAACAGGCAAATACTTAGGTGGAAAATGCCCGAGAGAAATTTCTGATATATAAGAGATTTGGTCGATATATTAAGACCCACTATTGTTATTATTACCGTGGAAGCTAGGAGAATTGGGTCTCCTGCTAGGGCCTTGGGGCTATCTCCTAGCTTTCACCCTGTTCTTCTCCCCCTGAACCAAAGATGGAAATTCTGTAAGCCTCAGGTGTGGGGTCCAATTATTCTGGTTTTTAGGGCATTTTACTCAAAAAGCGAAGGAGACTCTGGGGATATCCGGGAACTGGATTGCTGCTTGGATTAGCTTCCCACATGGTAATCCTTTGATCTCTCAAGCTGTTCAGTGTTGTTGTTTAGGTGCCAATACAAAAGGGTACGGCGATGGTGTTCTACCTGTGGACAACAGCCACCAATGGGGTTTGAACTGTTCCCTCTACAATTGCGGCACCCGTGTCTTGTTTTTTACGGTCTTCTCAGACTAGTGTCCTGAGGCTCCAGATCTCGAGTCTCAGTTGTCGGGGTGGGGAAATGGGTCGCATAGCGGTGGGAGGTATGGCGAGAGGATTCACTTGGAAATTGGGCAATATGAAGGGAGGAAGGATACGAGATGCAACTTCCACAACTTCTTTTTTCTCTAACCAAAAAACTAATTGTAAAGACGGGCCTATGGGGAAAAACACAAGTAGTGGGTCCTAACCCCTCCATGGATTACTACAGCTATCTCTGTATCTCCCCGCATGCCCAATTCCTATGTGCACTCCGGTAATAGCAAAGGGGAGACAAATTGGTAGAATATTCTCTGCAGACTGCTAAATCACTAGGGCGGTCCATTAGGCTCCCGAATAATCTGCAACGCTCTCGAACGATCTGTGACACTCCCGTAACCTTTGGAATCAGCCAAATCTCCGTAACATCAACGACCTTGGGGAGAAGAAGATCAATATAAGAGTCTAAGGCACTGCGCAGTACAATCCCAAGAATACTGTCTCGGGGAGACTAGGCTGGAGTGCTAGAGTCTTCCAATTTTTTGTAAAACTCAGAGTCGACAGCATTTTTCAATTCGAGGGATTGGGCTATATAGAAGATATGATTCCATCAACCAGTTACTTCTCTCATTGGGGGGGGTGTTGATTCTGGATATCTTCACTAGACGCGTGTCCATCTACGCTAGTGAATAAACCCCTCCTCTTCCCTCTCCCTCCGAATAAATCTTTCCCCCTTTCTCTTCATTTGCTCAAAGCGTAGACCAAAGAGAATATCCCCTCTTCCTCCTTTCCCGGCTTCTTAAAATTTCACGGCTAGTTTGTCAAATTTATGTCGAGCTCTAACGCCTCCGAGAATACCGGACTGATCGCAGGCACGCTCTTTCTCACTTGAATCGATTATACTCAGATTTTCATTCCTACGCTACTCCATCAACTAACAAACATCTGGTGACCTAGGATCCTCAACTCCTATCCCGAGCGAGCATGATAGATTCTGCATACTGATCGGGATTCTTGCCAATATCGCCTTCCTGGTTGGATCTTTTGCCCTTCCGTTTTTCTGCTATTATACTCCTGATGGAGCCAAAGCAATCTTTGTCAGCTCCTACACTCATATAATTTACTCTCAAACTAACATTGACTAGGATATCAGTGATGAGAACCCAACATGGTTCACTATTAGACGTGAATTCGTCATCCTGTATTGGTTCATTCTGCTCTTTTTCCAAACGAGATATCTCTCCGGGTTTTTCTGCGCAGCAGGTGAAGAGCTGTACCAACTCCCTCCTGAATCCTGTACTCACTGTGGCATAGGCAGTACAGGAATGAAATGTCAGAGGGCTGCTCGCCTGGGGATATTCTTCATCTTGTTTGTCCCCTCAACTATTTCCGCTACTCTCCAGATTAATGAAACATGAAGGCATAATATCTTTATTCTTGTTTGGACCTTCCTTTGGATTCACTCACTCTTCAAATGGAGCGAGTTACTCTTGTTTCTCGATTTTATCCAACTTTGCATTGGGTGTGGGGTGGATCATGAGGGCAGGTTCGGGGCACTTCGCCAGTATGAGCGGGAAAATCCAGTACCGGACAATGAAAGCCTGGCCCAGCAAGTGAACCTCCGGTAAGTAGTAATTGGTAATTCCTGAACTGGTTCTGACTTAGGTTGAATACGATGATAGAGGTTGGCCGGTCGATACGAACGAGTTTAGCTTTATCAATAGGCTTGCTGTTCTTTCCCTTCCACTCACACTCACAGTTTACATGCTTCCTTGGGGCATCGCTATTGGGGTACAGAACCTTTCGGGAATGTCTTTTGAGTTCTCTAACACAAGAGTCAATAGTTCACCTGCCAAGAGAGATTCTGTGATATCATCACCACGGCTACGGTTCTCTTTCTTCTTATATATGGCTTGGTATTCATGGGTTGTCTTCGTGACTGCACCATTGGATTTGCTTCAACTTTTCTTGCCATTGGACTACTGGTCCAACAGTGGGATAATCCAAACGAATGGCATTTCTGGGCCACCGTGGCCAATGCAGCAGTGATTAGCATATTCACCATCTGGGCCACGAAGGTTCAGTACGATCGTGGCTTTTGAGGGGACAGGACTGCTAGACACGCGTGGTGCTAGATATAGGTTCATAGGAATGCAAGGAAGCGGGAATGTTTTATGTGGGTCTCCGCTCTTAGGGGCTTTATGATCGGAGGGACTGAGTTCCTTCGGTTAGACTATCCATAGCTGGTTGTTTAATAGGGTGTAATATTCAGTCCCTACCCTCTATTATCATAGAATAAATTTCTTCAGACCTTTCACCAATACTAGGTTTTCATGATGAGAGCCCTGACGTATCCTTGGATATTTCCGGTGATCCTAATTTTGGCAGGGCTAGGTCTGCTTCGCCGCCTACAGAATGACGTGGGCATCTCCAACAATATTGTGAAATCACTCGTAAGCCTCAAATCGAGCAAGGGACGCTCAGATCTTTTTCGGATAAGATCAGGGCGATCGCAGCCAGGGAGCGGGGGCACAAATTCGGAGCCTCACCTACGGCCCTTGGCAGTTTTGGGGGAGGGCGGATTTACAGAAGAGAAGAGACTTGAATCTCACAACAGGCAATCATTTCAGGCCACTTTAGTAGAGGATGGCTCCTACCGTACAACCCCCACGCAGAAGTCTTTGTGAACAGGTGGGACATTTTATAGCCCTTGGACAAAAGTCATCGTTAGAGTGTCCGAGTACTGCTAGAACACACTAAAATGACCGTGATTCTAAGCCTAGGAAATTTGGATTTACACTGCCACTTCTTAATCAACTAAACACAAGATATATCAATAGATAGCTAAACACCTGGTGAATCTGAAATTCACACTTCTATAACAAATTCCTCTATCCTCTGGGTGGTGTTCATCGATTGGTCCAGCTCATCAGTTTTGCATAGCTATAGCTCATTCAATACTGCGCCAGGCACTTCAATATTGAAATACCACGATTTAAATACCCAGAATCACTATCTTACGAAGAATTTTGGTGTAAATGTGGTCATTAATGATGACTTTTGTCAGAGCACTGCAGTAATCAAAAATCATTCACAATAACAACAAGCCGGAGAGCGTGAGCTTTTCTATTCCAACTACCTAGGCGAGGCCCAAGCCACCTAAAACTGCTCGAAGAGAGCTCTCTGGCTATGGGGAAAGCATGACTATATAGTTTTCCTCTCCCAATTGAAGTTTTTTATTACTTTTCGGGGGGAGGCAAAGTTGTCGTGGTGGTTTCTGAATGTGCTGACTCAGCAATATCACAAAGTTCTGCTCATGGACTCTATTTGTCATTCAGTTTAGTGAGGTTTTTAGAGTTTTCTTTCTTTCTTTCTTTCTTTCTTTCTTTTTCTCCAGTGCATATTTGGCACCTCTAGGTTAATTAAGCATCGGGGAAATAAGGATGGAAAAGGTCCTTGCCATATTGCTGCATCGCAGAGGAAAAAACAAAAAACAAAAAACAACAAGACAGGCTGCGGCAGTCGACCTCAATTTCACCAGCCGCCTTTTTATTTTTATTTTTTAGCGAGGTTACCTGACTGATGTGAGATATATCTCATCAACGCTGCTTTTGAGTGGCTGTGAGTGGGGACTTTGCGGTGCTTTTGGAAGGTATCTATCCTAAAGGCGGAGCCAATAGAGGTTCAATTTTCTCCCGCATTCTGTGCAGTACTCATAATGGCCTCTGGTATTATATTTCCCGGATCCCGGGTTCGCGAGTGTTATCCTCTTGTCTGGGGGTATGCGTTCGGCTGCAGGTGAGGGTGGTCAATTTGCGTCTGGAATTTAGGACCCGTTTCTGGAGTTCTATAATTGATCTATCTGCCTCCATGATTCAATTCGCATCTAACGGGGATTGCCACAGGGCAGCATTCTGTCTCGTGGAAGCCTTAGGCTCATCTGGGGGTTTTTGATTGTCGTGGGGCAAAACACGCCCAAGCTGGTATGATATTCTTATTAGCTGATAATATTATGATACATAACTTGCTAGGCGCGCTTCCGAGGTCGATGGATGGGTCCCGAGCCCCAAAGCCTACATTAAAAGATACTAGTATCATATTATGTATGATAGGCATTCCCTTCTGGGGAGCGCATTAAGGAGCCCTTGGCTAGTATCGGTCTCATGCTGTATCATAACGCATCTAATGACCAAGTGAAAAGTACCTTCTCTTTCCCCAGACCAGTCTGCTCTTCAAGAATCCTGCCAAGACCTCCGAGTGACGCTGGACCAGTCCGCCTCTGGCACAGACTGGGCTTCTGCTGCGCCAAGTAGTTATTATAAACGCGATCGTTTCCACCCCCGCGCTTACAAAGGGTTTTAATGTTTCGAATGTCCAAAATCAACTATCCATGCGGAAGTATGCTATTGCTCGAAAAAAGCTGATAAAGGTCTAGACCAGTACCTCGAGGAGGATTGTATATATTTTCCAGAAATAGGAAGCCAACAAACCCTGGTATTTTCTAGTAGGTTGCTGATTGCTGGTCTCCCCGTCGTATTGTGTGAGAACCGGTATTCCGCTTGGGAAAAATCTGGAAAGAGGAAGGAGAATTGCTTGTGCTCGGCACTTATTTTATTTTTGTTCGGGAAATATCTAGATTTCAAGTCGCCGCTCCACAGAAATTATAGATAAAATACTGGTAGGTGCTAGAGGACTCTGTTGTTCACAGCTCTCAAATGCAAGGGTGTGGTGCGCCTGTTGCGGCTGGACTAAAAAGCGCACTCAAAGCGACTTCGCACACCTGACTGGATGCACACTGGTAAAGTTATCCGAGATCCAAGATGTCCGCTTAAAGCTGGGTGCGTCAAATTGTGACTACGTTACAATCTTTCATCGGGTCTTGACGAATATCAGCGGATGACGAACAGGGGTATTCGGCCAGTAAAAAATCGAGTAAGGTAACAAAAAATGCCTGCTAATCCCTGTTCGTCACCCGCTGATATTCGTCAAGACCTGATGAAAGACTGTAGTCGAGCTGTGTCCTGTCAGTCAGTGTGTACAACATTACACATAATGCCTCGGTTAGATGCAAATATGGGCTGTTAATTGAGGGCTGTCAGGGACGAGGATGATGCTAGATCCGGCGGCAACCCTTGAGTTGGCAAGGCTGAAGGAGCTTGGACCGCATCACTGGAAAAGCCCAAGCCCTTGCGATAACAACAGATTGAGTCCAATAGCGGCTCAGTGCACCATCAGAAGTCTTCCTCTAAGAGAGGACTGGTGTATCTGGAGAACCTAGTGGCAGAAACACGGCCCCCACCCAAGAATCCTGAGCAGAAGGTTACCAGGTTCGCTATGTTTATCTGAGCTTAGGCTCCCGCTGAATTGATCGCCATCGGTTCGTTTGCAGATTGAGTTGAACGTTTTTCTGATGGGCTGGATTGGAAGGCCGAAAGATGTCTCCACCTAGTAGTTTTCTTGAAGTTGGTCCTTCCGTCCCCTGCGTCCCGGGTGGTGTTGATCGCATTTGAAAAAACCAAAAGTGAGGTGGTGTATACAAACAATCCTAACACGGAAGTTTTGAGGTATCTGTTCTAGGGGTGGCCTCTCGTAAACAGCCTTGCCTTTCGGGTGTCCACGGAGAGTGATGAATTGCATCTACCACTAGTATTGGGATGCGACGGAAGTTAAGTCCCAAATGCTTAATTCCTAAGTAAGTAATACTTGTAAGCAAAGGCGATTGGGGGTTCAGTGGCTGGACTGCGATACTTCAGGGGAAAATTTTGCCCACGAGCCTAAACCAATCGCTGATACTCCACCTTCGCTCGGTAGTATTCTCAAAATAGCAAGCTGTTCTTGCCCTCCTGTAGGGATGCCAAAGTGTACCCTGGTTTACCAACACTGGGGCCCCCCACTTCCACGCGAGCCATGTTCACATCTGGACGGAATCTTTAAAACTCCGGTCCGTCGAGTAATTGTATGTTCTCAGCGTCCAATCCCCAGAAGGAATGAATTGGTTTCCCTAACGCCTGGCGACTCACGTAGGGAGGTACACTAGGGCCCTCCACACCCTCCTCTTTATCGATAATAATGTTGTTCTGAGTGCTACGTGTCGGAAAAGTGCATGTCCCGGCCACATCCAGTCCCAACTATGTCCCTCCATAAAGCTCAATTCCCATACTGTTCCAAAAGGGTTTTTAGCGGTTTACAAGGACCTATTTGTGGGAGCCTGACCTCAAGCAGAAATGGTACCATTTGGGGTGCACGTACATCTTGTGTTACCTTTTCCCTTTGTGTTTTCCTTTGTGTGTTTTTTTTTGCTTTTTTCTTTTGTGATGAGAGGGCAGGGCACGCAAAAACAACCTACTTGTCCGATCCTCAGACCTCAAAAATATGATCGCCCGTCGATTGCGCCCAAGCAGTGCGTCCTAGCACGACCGGCGACTAGATGCTCGGTCCCAATGGGTTGTTATTCCATAGGTTGGCTAGGCGCATTAACGTCTAGTGCAGAGAAATTAAACACCAGAAGATGAATTTTCTCCGACCTTCTCGTTTATCAGTCCAGATTTATTTTTCATGCACCCCTAGCTCACACTTAGGATCTGCGTTGGCGGGCTGCGGGGCCCAAGGTCTGCTTGCTGTGGGGGTTTGTCATGCTGCGTCCCTCCCCGAACTCTTATTTCCTTTTTTGTCGTCACCAATAGTCACTCGTGAAGGCTGAATTGCGATAGGTAAGTTCAATCATTTATTATCCTAGCGTCGCGGTAAGCGATCTAGGTCCCACAGAGCGCCGGACAAAAGATTTTCCGTTGCCTAACCCTCTCTTCTCGGCCGGGCGGTGATTAGCTGAGATCTCCTGCCCGAACCCTAGTCCCCATCCTGGCGAATTCTAGGGTGAATATTAAGATATTATACTTGGAGTTGACGCGGGGTGAGGTGCTGGGTCGGCTATCCATGCAAATGTACTGTTTTCCCCAATCAAAGGCCGTCCATCCAAATACCCGACTGCGCACATTGAACGAAAATTTCCGGGTAAATAACCAGTACAAGGATGAAAGTATTTGTGAGTAACTTACAAGTTAGAGCATCGCAGCGTATAAGATAAAATTTCGACACTAGTGGGGGAGATCCCGCGCTTGTATGCTCTAATAGCTAGTACTCACGCAGCGAAACCATCTCGGGGTGGCCGCATTACCCCACCCCACCGTCCCGCCGGGCATACTGCTTATCACAAGTCGATAGGTCTAGGTTTTGATGAAAGATAATAGTGCATGGGGTGGCAAGCTTGGGATACGTATACTCGAGTACCAGAGATCACATTCTCACTTTGGTGCCCCATGTCATGACCCACGTTTTGCATTTGGGCGCAGTATTCAGTGGCTCCAATCGATAACTTTCTCTGGTTTCGCCCCCTCCCTTCCTTTGTGGTAGCATTTAAAAAAAATATCAATCTGTATCTGTGCTGCAGGACGCAAAGCCCAAAACTGACAGAAACTTTGAAAATATGCCCTATCTAGACTTGCTTTAATCCTCGTGCTATGGACTGTACACCATGTCATTTTTGAGTAGTTGGTCTCTGGCTCCATGGGGGAAAAATTCCCTAAGGAGGGGAAATTGTTAGTCAATCCTCCTGCTTGTTAATCAGCAGTATATTGCATTACGTTTGCATCATCGCTCTGGCGCACGCACCTTATGATCTGGTATCGTATGGTACTAGGCAGAGAGATCAAGAAGGCGTATCCAGCTTCAGTATAGTGCAGTGCTGTACTTAGATGTGGCGGATGTCCGTACGCTGAGGGAAGCCTAGGTAGCTAAACCAAAACTGGGAAGAGGCTTCTATAATGTCATATTACAGTAGCTGAAAAAAAAAACAGAACAGCATAACCCTTCCCACCCTCACAAGGAACAAGCTGGAATTAATCTCGAATAAGCATATGCAAAAAGTATCTCGTAACGGCTTTGCATAAGCCCGTCCAACCCAACTGGAGTTGCCAACCTGGTTATTAAAGTGGTATCGCGGACTCTTAGTTCTTCCTCAAAATAAGTATAACATTACCCCCCCGCTGGCTCCTCTTCCCCACGGACGGACAGCATATCTACACACACCACGCACTTTCAGCGAACCTCCGCGCCCAATCAATGCCCCCGTCACCTTCTTCACAGCTTTTATACAACAACACCCCAACTGCCTATCCTTGGTTCACAGCAATGGATAATTCAAGAGGAGGATTAGCACCGTGCCCGGCGGCGGTGCCACTACCTTTTCTCATGGGGCCCGCAAACATCTCCAGCCAAAGTCAACTATTTGGTCCAAATCGACCCCCTCTCCAACACCCCAAAGCAAATTATGCCATTAACCTGCTCGAAAACCTCTGGGTTCTCGAGCCCAGCCCTTCTTTCAACTCGAGACACTGCCGCGAGAACGAATCGGACTCGTCATCTCCTAGTCCTGTGAGGTGGGTTTCGAAGATATCCGGACGACCTGTTCTTCCGGCTAACCCAGCCCTAGATCACCAGCTCCGTACAGCTTCTCCGAGGATAAAGAACAGCACCCGTGTCTAAAACCAGACTGCAGCAAGATCTTCAGTCACCTCCACAAGCTCCAGCGACACTACCGAGATGCTCACGGGAAGCCGCAACATGACTGCCCGTTTCCAGGCTGCATACGGAAGGGAAAGAAGGGTTTCTCCCGAAGAGACAACATGCGGCAACACCACCGACTTGTTCATAACGAAGTGCCAGGCCCTAGCGGAAGTCCAGAGCGCGGCATGAGGAAAGTGAGCCCCTAGAGTGGCACCCATGTATGACTTAGAGCCTTGGCGGGTATGAATATTTGGCAGAGGGCTTCGGGATAGATATAACGGCTTGATTTCTTTACAACTATAGTTGGCGTTAACTCGTTGGGCGTCTTTGGAAAGCAGGGCATTTCTAGTTTTCTTGTCATTGCTGTCATCGGGTTCGATTTAATACTTTGTTGCTTTGATGTTTCTTTTACTTTTGATTCCTTCTCTTTGTCTAAGTTGTCCTACGAGTTCAGTGCTTTAACACTAGCCTCTCTTCTCCATGTAACATAGCCCTTCTCCTGTTTTGTCTAGCTGGCTGTCGGCCTTGGGAAATAGGTCCTCCATGCCATGATTCGCTTTTCATACCAAAGTTGGGTACTCGAGTAATGACATAAGTCTATTTTTCCGACTTCCCAGTCCTAGAAGAAAGCTAGGCCACCTTATCTAGCTAGTAGTTTAGCATTAGTTTCTAATATATCCCAGCAAAGCCAGAGGCTGAAGGGAGAGCTTGACCCCGTGTTAATTTGTTGCGAGCACAGAAGATAAATAACCCCAATGATCCAAAAACCGACTCTGAGAACCCTACACCACTCTATATTAGTCACGGAGACGGCCTGCAAACCATGTTCCCTGCCAAACCAGAGAGATCCACCGTGGATAACCCATATCTGGGGCCAAACCAATCGTCCTAATCTTTACACACTGGCTCCAGTTACAGCAACGGTAATAAATGAATTCGTTGCGTGGGTTCCGAAATTCACATCGGGCTAGTCTTTAATGGTGTTAAAGAGAGGGGGGCTCAGCTACAAGAGCTACACTTCCTAAAAGGAAAAGAGGACAAAGTCATTATAATAGAACTCTAATTTAAATTTTTCTTGCACGATGTCACGGTGTATTAGGTGTGGAAATCCCACATCGTCCGGAAACGGGCCCAAAAGCCCAAGACCAGCCATTTTGGGCAAGCCGTGCAAGGGTAGACGCGATCACCGCTGGCCAAGCCAAAACTTCTCCAAGGTATCATTCTTTTGACATTAGTATGATACTGCGGGATGTTGGCATTTGAAGCTGAGCATCAACATCCCCCTAGGAGGCCAAGCCCCGAACCACAATTTCAACGCTAGTAGTGGGGGGGCGGCGAAGTGGATGTAGAGTTTTTATATCAGCCTCAACTATCTAGCCATACTAGAAATCGAATCAGTTGGGAGATGCAGTGGACGGAATTCGCTAGCACGACGGCATTCGGGCCCACAGCGTTAGTATAATCTAAAATGAGAAAAAAAGGGCTCTAGCAATTGATATTTTGAATACAACAAAGATGTTGAGGGGTCGACATCACCGAGCCCAGGAACTCTGTAGGAGCCTTTCGAAGCAAAAGACGATGCCGTACCGAGTGACGAAGCATGATGAACGATCAATCCTGCCTTCAACGACCGTAACCAGCGAAACCGCACCTTCATGAAGCCCAGCTGATACTTGAATATTCTGGCGTGTCATGAGATCTACGTGCAGGTTCCATCCGTCGTCGGCTGCAGAAGGTCCCGTTCCTTCCATCCATCGTCCATACGTGCATCTTCTCGCAGTTTCACCGCCCTCCCACACTAGGTTTGGTAGCAATCGAGTAGGAATCGCTCCCGAATATCCTAATTGATCCCGAAAGATAGCTAGTTCCAATCCGAGGTCCTTCCTTTGTTAGCTTCTGGCGAGATGGGTGGCAGCTCGACTCACGTATAATACTGTAGCAGCTCGGGCTTTATCAAAGCCCAATCAGTTTGCCCGAACTAGGAATTTTCCTTGGCTTCCCGGAAAAGCCTTCCACAAAGACTAGGAGTTAAATCCGTGCTAGTACTAAAGCGGCCGTACGAGAAAGTCCTCGCGGAACCTAAATACCTTATATAACTAATTTTTCAACTAGAGACAAGAAGTTCGCGGATGCCAACAGCCCATGACAAGGCGGACAAATTATTGTAAAAGCACTGTGCTGTCCGGGCAGAGTTGCTCCTGTGCTAGACTAAGGCCGACAGTGTCTTGGCATTACAACATGCCAAGGCTAACCCGGGGGCTCCACTTCACTGGATCCGTGCCCAACGTCAACCCACTTTACTGTAAATTAAGAGAGAGAAAATCTGGACGTATGATAGAAAAAGCTGGCCGTATAATATCACCTATGGTGGAAAATATATGGTCTCTAAGTTCTCCAATTCGGACTCCCCTTTCCCCTAGGAGCGCAAAATTCCAATGATGTAATACTGTAGCCATTTCATTTTATTTTTTTCGTTTCTTTTTTTTCTCCTTTGCTCACGTTTGTTTGCAACCAACCCCAAGCCCGTTTCCCCAAGCCCAGAGCCCCTCCTCACGCCTCGTCACAGCTCTCTTCAACCCCTCCCTCCCTTCTCCCTCCCGACCAACCACCCCTCTCATCAATATCGGCACCTCTTCCCATCATCGTCACCAGAACTCCCCCAGCCTACTTGTCGTAGGCGTCGCTAAACCCAGCATCTCCCGCTGCCAGGTTTATCCCGGTTAGTTGTCAAGTTTCCTTCCCTCCTTTTCTCCACCACCTCGTCACTGAATATTCATCTAAGAATTGTAGGAGCCTCATCATGGAAAAGCTTCCTCCGACCCCTCCTAAGCCTCCTCCCCCCTCCTCTTCCACCCTCCCGGCATCGCTCCCTCCTAGACCCCCACCTGCTCAGGCACCTGCCCGTAGGTCAATTACTGCCGTTGTTCCCCCAGCTCTTCCAATGGGCCCCAGGCCAAAGAAGTTTCCTGCGCAGGGCATTGGCCGTGGCGCGAGTACAGGTTCAACGCCTTCCCCAGTCGGGCTTCAGGGGCACGCTAGTCTCCCCTTGAAACCTGGTATTCCTGGAACGCCACTACCGAGGGAGACAGCTGCCATCGTCTTGGCTGGAGGTAGAGAAGGGGAGGAATATTCAGCACCAAAGAAATCTTATCAAGTTGCTACAATGGAGCCCGACCCATCACCTCCTAACGCTAACCGCAACGAATTGGCTACATCACAGCCACGTATGGTGTCTCCGTCTGATGGTGTGCAACAGATACAAACTCCTACCACTACGGCCGGGGTCACTTCCGCCGAGCAGTTCGTAGCATATGGCCCGCCAGGGTCGTCCTTGTACGAGGGTTTGCCTCCACAACAATCATCGTCTCAACAAACCGCACTTCCTGGCTCCGCTATTGAATCAAACAGTCAGGCCACTCAATTTGAACATGACAATTTGCATCAAGTAGGAATCGAGCATGGACCAATTCCGAATGGGCGGACTGATTTCCTCTTTTCAAACGGCCACAAGTCGGATATTCCTGATCAGGCTTTTTCTCAGCACTCAAGGTTTTCCCCCAATCAGCAGCCCCAGTTTTACGAAAGTACACATACGGACAGTTTTCAACCTAACAGACATTTTCATCAATTCGCTAGCCATGACATACTGCCGCCCGGTTCGCAATATCCACCCCTTGGGCCTCCACACTCCAGTGGGCCAATCCCGCATCACACACACTTCTTCCTACAGACTCAAAATCAACCCCAAATGTTTTATCCTGCACAGTATCCTTTTCCGGGAAATATCACGCCCCCAAATACAGGATCGTTGCTCCCTCCAATGCCTCCTTTCCAGCCCCAGGGGGCAATGGAAACCTCTGGTCATACTTCGGAGGTTGGAAGTAGTACAAATCCGCAAACACCATTCACACCTACTCACCCCTTTGGTATACCTCCAGGGCTCTCTCATGGCCCTCAACTTTCCTATTCTCCTCTGGCTCAACCTACGGAGCAGACTCTTCTTCCCGAGCAACCACAGGACAGCAGTGCTCTCACCAAATTGCAAATAGCAAAGCAAAGACAATCTAGCATCTGTGACTATAATCCTCGTCTTCGAAATATATCGTTCATTGCTCCACTTGACTCCAAAGATGGAGCTGGTATTGATAAAAATGATACTGAACAGGCTTATGACCAAAGCTCTCATATTCCTACTCGTTCACAGCCGATTTACACAGTAAGCCAGCTGGGGAAGCGATCATTCACACAACATGGGGGTAACAAATTACACGTCCGTAGCGAGGTTTTTACTCCAGCAAATACTGAAGCAGCCCAGAGGCTCCAAGCGTATACACTTCAGTATTTTTTGAATAAAAACCTTGCAGATGTTCTTCTAGTCATAAAACATATGGAGAGTTCTGGTCCAGTTGTTCGACAGTACAATACGCACTCGTTCATCCTAGCAAGATCAGCCAAGTTGCATGACTTGCTTCAGATTTCGATCCAAAAAGTCGATGCTATAGCATCCTCGTCCGGACATGATCGGATATCGCCCAAAACCTCTTGGGCCGACGAGATGGAACATGGAAACGAGACCCAGGATAGATCCGAATTCAAAAATCACCCCTTGTTGGACGGTAAACTTACGTTGTCGCTTGAGACTAACAACGGGACCGTGAACGAAGACAGCTTCACCCTTGCCTTAAGAAGCCTGTATGGTGCCCCGGATTGGGAGCTTGACGCGTTCCTCGATCCTGCACATCCACAGCATAGAACTCTTGAATGGACCCGTGGAAGTTCTAATGCACTGAAACCGTCTGCCGACAGTATCGACAACACTTCATCCGGCAACAGCGACCAACTAGCTGGCTCGGCTATAAGTGAGGAAGCTAGGATGTTGGAGAGAAGCATTGAATTATTCGCGGCAGGCAACTTGTTGGGAATTCCGGAGGTCATTCAGAAAGCGAATTGGGGAATCAGAAAGTGGGGAATGCAACTTCAAGGTGGAGCGGTGGAGAGGCTTCTAGCGTTTATCCTAGACGAATCAGAGGAGGTAGGAGATGGAGGCAGTCCTTACAAGGATTTGAAAAACCAATTATTTATGGACGTTATCGAGTTCTTGGTTCACTCTTTCCCGCTCAACTTCAAGCTAAACCGCAACGTCCCTTCAAGCCAAAAGCTCTGTCGGTTCCCTAAGGAACTTAACCAACCCCTGAAAACAACTCCCAAGCCGACTCCACATTCGGAATCGCAATTAATGGGGATCTACTCTGCTATCATCTTAAGTGTGCCGTTCAATGTTCTGAAATCGATCGCCGAGCACGAGAATTTCGGTATGGGAAACCAGAGCATAAAAAAGCGATATGACGATGTCAAGGCTATCATCCAAGAGAGGGAGAGACGCCGCAAATGGGGCTTCCGGGCTGCCCAAAGACTCTCAGCGGAAAGACTTGGTGGTGGGAGCAGGGACGGTAATATTCTTTACGATGCAAGCGGTGACGAGGGTAGCGGAGGTCCGTTCGAAAGTGTTAAAAGTTGGGATAGGCAAGATCCTCAGATGGACAACTTGTTCTGGGAAGAAAGCGTATTTTATGCTATCGGACATGGACAGAGCGGTGGGGGGCATGTTGAAATCAGCCGTAGAAAGAAGGGTGCTCCAGCTGCGAGGGCCCTTTAGCGGTTGGAAGGCTGAAGATACTGGAAGCAAGTATTCGTGGTAATTTTATAGCCGGATCTCTTCCCCAAGATTCCCTTCTTGCGGAGCCTTTGGTTTCAGTATAGCATTTTTACTCCTTTCATTCGTTACATATTCCTTCCTAGTTGGCGAAAATGGGGTGTTATCGGCTGTCTTTTTTCCCTTCTTCTTCTGTGATCCGTCCGGCGACAACTGTGCATATACCATACATTCTACTTTCTGCTTTTTCTCCCTTGGGCATTTTCTCTCCGTTCTTCCAAAAAGTAGTCACGATTTAGATATCCCTGCAATTTCATGGTTTTTTTATGGCTTTCTCGCTTCTCCGGGGGTTCCAATTGTGGGTGGTTTGTACTTTTATGTTCTATCCTTCTTTTTACCCTTCACCAGTATATGGGGAAGGAAACTGGGGTTCTTGCTGGTTTCGTGGGTTGGTGACATCAATGAGTTCCGGAATGTTCAAACAGTTTGTTTCTCCTACCTTCAAAATGGCTTTTTCTCGACTTTCTAATAGGGATCAAAAAATGGTTAGCATCATAGATGGACCTATTCAATGGAAGATGTTTCTCCTTTCAATTTTATAAGCAGGGCCGTTTCATGTCGTGCGAAATGCCAAAGGGTTATTCCCCTCATCTCTCCACCCAAGTGATAGGGTTTGTTAGGCCACAGTTCATCAACAAGCAAAGCTCTACCTGAATCAAACCCCTACTGGTGTCATGAAACCAGTAGTCAACGAAGCCATAGACCCATCATGATTACCATTTAGGTGTACGGTTGGTTGGCACTCTACATCAAAACTGCAGATATTCTCAAGGATAAGGGATTTAAGGTGTGAGCTTGGCGGGAGGTAGAATCCTTTACGCCAAGTCCAAAACGGCTCCGGGCTTCCAGGTATGCAACTCCCACTTGCTGTAAAAAGCGATGCTCCATATTAAGTGTCTACAGACACCGTACCGGACCCCAGCACAAATAAAACAGGTTTTAGAATGCCTCCCGGTCAGGCCCTGCCGTTGGAAGCCCGCCAAACCCACGATTGAGATTCAATACGCCTCGCGCGGCTGGCTGTTGAAGTCGTTCTCCAAAACCATCTGCCTTGAATCTGCGGAACACATTAGTTGAGTATTGTTAGTCGGGGATAGAGTGAGCGGAAGATGGAAATCTAATCTGCCTATACCAACTTGCGGACTATTAGCAAGCGTGCTTTAGAAATGGGGTGCGAGGGGACGCTCCGGAATACTGTACTTATTTGCCTACAGGCATACTACCGCGAATCACAGATAATTTGCCTTTCGCACCACTTTTGCAGGTAAAACAAAGACGAACGGGATTGCCACGCGACAATAGATTTCCGGGACTTGTTCTGTTTACCACGTACTCGAGTACACGAGAGCGATCTCCACAGCGCCATCCGAATTAGGAGGTCATATCTCAGCTCACAATACAGTTTCCGTCCAACCGGAAAGGCTAGGAAGTTATGAGATCCCAGATTTCCAGAGTCGATTCGCAAGATATTCAGATGCATGTTGGTGCTGGTGGGACCTCGCACCACGGCCATTAGGTCCATCAAGCGACAACAAAATCTTCATATTCTTCAGTTTCCCATTTCATTAAGAGCACTAGCTAGTGCTCCTTGAGCAAGAGTCGACAATTGGCAAGTCATAGCGTATTATAGATACTCAGCCAAAACCAGCACTAGTGGTATAATCATATTTTCTCGCAGCTTTGTGGCCAGCTTATGCAGAAGTGTTCCGGGGTGGCCTTGCTGAGTCGACAAGGTACTTGTATAGAAAACCCCCAGCAAGGCGCGCAGCGTACACGTATACTGAATTAGCATACGATAATTCGCGGGGACACGGACTAGCGTCATGCACAAAATCGCTGTTCGATATGATAGCTTTTGAACCACAATTGATGCATCACCAGACTCTTCACTAAGTGAAATTGTGTCTGAAGAACTCTTTGTTTAACCTCGGCCAATCCGATGAGAGCATTCATATCCTCAATATCACGGTTGCAAAGGCTACTACCGGTACCGTTAACGGAGCCTTGCATTAGTGGATGATGCTGCTGGCGGTATCTGCGGCTGCCCCATAGACTGTCATTTTCTGTTAAATTCTACGCATAGGGCACGATACCTGTAGATATTGAAACTCAATCAGCAGGTTAGCGACGGTTTCATCCGGCTCATTCGGGGAAGTGTGGTAAGGGTTCCCTGGGTTGAGAGAAATTTCTGGGCAGCCGGCGATCAATTTGCTGAAGCACAGAAATGATAGTTCCCTTTCCCTCGCGTTGAGACGCGAGGTCAATCTTTATTGGAAGTGTGAATTCAGGTCCGGATACGGTGAGCCGTAGCTATCTCCTGTACCAAAAGTACAATTGCTGAGTCTATCAAGGATGGTAGATCATAAGAGCGATAGTGTATAGCGCTAGCACAGTACTATCATACGCATTAATGCCTTTTCGAAATTGCGACAAGTACGGCGGAACTACAAAAGACTGCATCATGCCTAGGGATACGGTGGTACCATTCAAACCCTTGCAAGATTTTCGTTACTCCCACACCTGAAGTATCTCTGCAGGCATTGATTTTGAAAGTTTTTCGTTGGACCCGCAAATGCATCATAGCTGCGCTGGGTCACGCCGTGTGTACTTATATATACGGGTTCAACCAAAACAGCCCCCAATTCCCCCCCATTGCGACCTCTAGGTTCGAGCTTTGAAGGTATTAGGAACTCCTCGAAGGAAACCCCTCGTGGTGCATCACTGTTTCCTGGCGCGAAGGGCTGAACCCTAAGATAATAACCACACGAGGGATCGCTCACAAGCATAGGGAAGCAAAGAGAGCGCAGTACCCACCCCAGCTCACCAGTGATTGCGCGGGCACAAAAATATCAACGACTTGCGATCATGGTTCCTGGGGTGCGAGATATCTTTGCTTTTTCCTTGCCCTAGACTCTGACTTACTGTGCCAACAATCTCGCGGACATCCTGCCAGACCTCCGAACATGGCCTGTTGCACCATAACGCGGTATGCACACGCCCCATCACTCAAGGAGAGACACATCAAGTCACATGACCGTGATTGCATGCGCCCTTTGCATCGCCCTCCCCACTGATCGGAGCTATGGCGTTACACCCCCCTGTGGATTCAGATCAAGCTCTCTTGGAGAGGTATGATTGGGGGTAACTGCGCAGTTTCTGCGGGGTGGTCTATGCCCCACGGTTACATACTTGTATGTAGTCCTGATGGTGATGATGGTCGTCGGTATCAAATATATGACCCGACCGTCACGGTTCTACCCTGTTCTACTCGAGTTGCGTTCTCACCTTGGTCCAGTCCAGTTCTCTAGCTCATGTTTTCTTTCTTTCTTTCTTTTTTTCCTCCTCCCTTTCTGCACTTTCAACGTGCTTTTTCTTTTTTTTTCCCGCCTGCCGATGTGCCTACGGCTGAAGGGGAGAATATCAAAACCCCATTTGTTCGGCGTGCATACTCAGATATTGCAGGAGTGGTTCCGATAAAAAAAAAGTGCTTTTGTTACAAGCACAAGATAATTGTGCAGCCGATAGAGGTGGGGGCAAGGGAAAAAAACGGCATAAGGCACTTTCGTCCAGCTCTTCATGCGAGCTGGTAACCATACGATGCCCTGCTGCTTGTACAGTACGGTACAGTGCTCGAAACGTACGATGTAAACCGCATACATACAGCCAGCAAATCGAAGCAAGCAGCCAACGTGCGGTAAGCGGGCAAGCGGGGCAGTGATAGCTGCAAGGAGCTTGCGAAGGGTATAATCTTATCCGCAACACAATTGATCGATAGGTGACTTTATCGTCGGTGATCCTACATGAACGGGATTATATGAGTTGTGATAGCAAAGCACGGTCCGATTGAAGAATAACATAGGATTACTGACCGCCGGAAATTGCTCGTACAGCACTTGGTTATGATACATATATGGCAGCTCCACTATCTATACTTCCTGCCTTGGTCGTGCTGCCTGCACGCGGGAGTTCTCCGCCCCAGATATGATAGTGAATACCCAGGAGACAGTTATTCGGGGATGAGGCCGTGTCTGCGTACCCCAAAACATACCGGTGTGCGTTTTAACCCTGAACACGATTATACACACACTGACCCCGACATATAATACAGTACCAGTACTGCGGAAACACCTCCCCCCAAACACCACGTTCCACAACACCATATACCGTATGCTGAAGCACCAACTTTAAGGATACCAGTTAGGAAGTGGGATTGATGGTACACACCTCTTGGATTGCTAGCTCCCGGTCAGTAGGAGGCTGATGCAGTAGGGCACAGTACTCGACGTCTTTTAAAGTCTCCGGGGCGGGAAAAAAATAAGTGATTCACTTGTGGCAAATTCGTGGTTTCACAACATAGGATTTTGTGGGAACTCATCGTAACCTGGGCCACGGACACGTAACTCACATTCCAGAGACTTTTTACTCTTTTTTCGAGAGAGGAGGAAACTTCGAGTACAAGTGCTACCGTGGATCCCCCCAGACCTATAACAATCACAGAGTAACGTTTGATAAACGGCACCCCTCAGTAAGCTATCGTTGCTTCGGATTGCTTGTGCGGGGCAAAGGTACTCGTACTTGTATCCGTAAGTAGCGCGCGGTCATTACCACACAAGTATGGGAGTAGCGGTAGGAGATTTATAAGAGTTTACTCCCTACACGGGTACTGTACAGTACTTCCATTTTCATCGCGTATTCGGAATCAGGTAATATTAAAGATTTATGTCTTAATACCATGACCAAACATGGCTAGTAGTAATTTCTACTCCTTACATCATTTATTCTCATACCAGGCCAAACT
>Ga0307517_10000190_pt1 | contig 103581 bp, 102 predicted proteins | sample 23_EM_MG_FD_194515 | JGI IMG/M metagenome (GOLD analysis project Ga0307517, IMG submission 194515) | Populus trichocarpa ectomycorrhiza microbial communities from riparian zone in the Pacific Northwest, United States - 23_EM | ecosystem: Host-associated > Plants > Roots > Unclassified... | reverse complement strand
AAAATACCCGCCCCGCCCCACAGCCCGGCCAGGGCCCCGTGTCATACGGGGCGGGGAGGAACGGCAAAGAGTTGACCCCGGGCCGGAGTAACGGCGGGGTCACAAAGTGAAAACCCGCCCCGCCCCGTCCCGTAACGAACACTAATCCCAACAAGTATCTCACCGTAGGACCGTGAGAGCAACGCCCTCCCTAGGGCCGAAGTCCCCTGAGGCCTATTCTGGATTCTCCGGTAATGGTCCAGGTTTAAGTGGGTACCGTTCGTGGAAATCATCAACTGCTTTTAGTTCCTTGATTGATTCAGCCGGTTTCCATGTTGTTTCGTCGTTGCCCTCCTATTTTTACCAGGTACCGCAATCGGTTCCTGACAAATTTGGAATCCACAACTTCCTAAACCTGCCACTATTCTTCTCCTTCAATTTCCAAGGGTGGAGGTCGTGGGATTATCTGTCCTTCGAGTGGGTCATTGGCTGCTAGGTCCAACAGCGACACGTGGAAGACTTTATGTATTTTCATCGTATTCGGCAAATCCAGACGGTAAGCGTGTGTTCCGATCATTCCCTTGATCTCATATGGCCCATGATGTTTGTTGTCCAACTTTCGTGAAGGTCGACATGTCCTAATGTTTTTGCCGTTCAGCCAAACTTCATCACCGACTTGGAAGGAGGGAGCTGGCCCTCGGCGTCGGTCAGCATTTTCTTGTTGCCTATCTTGCGCATAACCCATTTCGGTTCGAAGGTGTGCGTGAAGTTCTGTCATAGTGACAACGAAAGATCGCGCCTCTTGATCATCAGTCGCGAGAGTTTGTTGGTCGAGAAAGTCCATACGAGGATCATAGCCCTAGTTGGCAAATAAGGGAGAGGTGCCAGTTGTCCCGGATGCATGATTGTTCCCCATAAATTCTGCCATTGGTAACCATTGACACCAGTCATCCTGTTGGTAGTTCACATATGACTGTAGGTATTGTTCCATGATACCGTTAACTCGTTCTGTTTGACCGTCAGTTTTAGGATGGAATGTAGTAGATAGACACCAGTCAATCTTCAGTCTGCGACAGATAGTTCCCCAGAACTCAGCAGCGAACTGTGGCCCTCCATCAGATATGATTGTTAGCGGCAACCCATGATGTTTTCAGATGTTATCCAGGAGTAGGTTGGCAAGAGAGGGGGCATCGATGGTAGTATACCAAGGAATGAGATGGCGCATCTTGGTTAGCTGATCTACCACTACCCAAATCGCATCGTTACCGTTACTCCAGGGTAGACTGGTTACAAAGTCCATTTGATATATCCTGCCATGGTCGGTAGGGAATAGAGACAGGTTGAAGGATACCAAACGGAGCGTGATGAGTCGTTCAACTTCATTGACAGATATGACAATTGGCCACATATTGTGCGATCTCTTTTCGGTTGCTCGGCCAATAGTATCGTCGGGTGATTAGTTTATGTGTTTTGGATTTGCCGGGGTGACCAGCAGCAGGGGCGTCGTGATTTTCGCGAATGATAGCCAATTTCAAAGGTTCGTGAACTGGAACATAAAGAGGATCTCGATACCGCAGTCGATTACAATCCTTGGTACATTCGGCTACTGATATCAGGCGGCTATGTCGTACCCCTTGTTCCAGCATTATGAGTATCTGGTTTGGGAGAGGGTCAGCTTGATAGGCTTCTGTCCATAATTCATTCAATGGGGACACTCCAAAGTGAAGCGGAATATCCGCCAACAAACCCAGAGACAGGGACTTGAGAACCACCTGTGTCCTATGTGTCTCATCTTCTAATATCTGTTTGTCTGTTTGTCCTGCCATCCTTGTCAATGCATCCACCTTTCCATGTGCTTTACCAGGTACAAACTGAATCGTATAGTTGAACTGTGACAGGAACTCTGACCATCTGGCTTGTCGTTGATTGAGTAACCTTTTTGTGGTAAAGTATCGCAGGTTCTGATAATCCGATCGTACCGTCACAGGTCTTCCGACCAAGTAAGCCCGCCATTCCTCGAAAACGCATACCACGGCCATGGACTCTTTGTCGTAAATATTGTAGTTACTTTCGGCCGGGGTGTGTTTCTTTGAAAAGAATGCAATTGGATGTAAAAGCCCGTCAGGTCCCAGTTGGGAGAATATGCCAGCAGAGGCGATGTTGGAAGCATCGGTTTCCACTACTATCTCTTTGTCGAAATCAAAATGGATCAGGATGGGGGTCGTAGTAAAGGCTTCCTTCAATCTTTCGAATGCGGCTTGACAAAGATCCGACCACACGAATGGTGTATCCTTTTTGGTTAATTGCGTTAGTGGCCTAGCCAGATGTGAATAGTCTTAGATAAAGCGCCTATAGAAGTTTTCAAATCCTAGGAAGGAGCGGACATCGCATAATTTCTTAGGGATGGGCCACTCAATGATCGTGGTGATCTTCACAGGATCCATTCGTAGGCCTTCTGTGGTGATGATGAAACCAAGATATTCCACATTGTTGGTGTGAAATTCGCATTTCTGAGGTTTTACCTGGAGTCCAGCTTTCGTTAAAGCTTCCAGGATTTGTTTGACGTGTTTGATATGTTGTTCCTCATTCTCAGAGTATATCAAGATATTGTCAAGGTATGTTGTACAAAACCTATGCAGAAATGGGCGTAGCGCGTCATTAATGTACGCTTCACAGGTAGCGGAGGCATTGGTAAGCCCAAAGGGCATGACAAGGGATTCAAAAAGCCCGTATCGTGTACGAAAAGCTGTTTTCCACTCTTCACCGGCTCTCATGCGGATTAAGTTGTAAGCTCCGCCGATATCCAGTTTAGTGAATATCTTTGCTCGTGAAAGTTGCATAAGGTTTCTTTGACCAAGGGTAAAGGGTAACGGTTTTTGATGGTTCCCTTGTTAAGTTCCCTATAGTCAACAGATAAGCGTAGGGAACCTTCTTTTTTGTTAACAAACAAAATTGGAGAAGCAGCAGGGGAGGATGATTCACTGATAAATTTCTTATCCAGATTCTCGTCTAGCCATTCGTATAAGGCTGATAACTCAAGGGGGCTAAGACCGTATATTGGTCCGAAAGGAGGGACAAACCCCGGGTGCAGTGGTATCTCATGATCAAACCTTCCGTGAGATGGTAGTTGATCTTCTGTTTTCTTGAAGAATAAAGGAAGGAATTCATGGTATTATTTGGGAAGTATGTGAAGTACCTCGTCCTTGTCGAGAACCTTATATTCGAGAGCACATTGTGCAGCATAAGCCCGTAGGAAATGTGGTAACTCTTTCTCGATTCCGTAGACCATTGTAATGTCGTTAACGCAATTCTTCAAACAATATTCAGATTCAAAAGTAAGGGAGTTGGAAGCGAAGTAAATCTTGACATCGTGGTGTTTTAACCAGGGTAGACCGAGTGTTAGATGATATCCCCCAAGCGTGGTAACAAAAGCAGGAATCATTTCATGGTGGTTGTTAATCGACAACCCGATCTTGGTGATGTGAGTAATTGCTCCGGAACTCACAGGCCGTACGTCGATCACCGTCAAACGTCGTGGTTCTTTAAGTTCAAACAAAGGAAAGTTGTGGCGCTCGGCGAAAGCCTTGTTGAGGAATGCGTATCTAGTTGCTCCCGAGTCTATTAGAGCATGAGATCTAATCTTGTTATGGTTGTCAACAATCGTACATGCCATTACCAGATGATTAGCTTCAACTCCATTCTCCATGTTTTCAAGAGATAAACCGGATAAAGAACGTAACGAAGAAGGCGATTCTTGTCCCATGACAGTACCTTGGACTGTATCTGGGACAGTTAGTTTTCCGAGTGTTCGGACTCGGGACGAGAATCTTCAGGAACCACTGGCGGAGGTGCACGAATGGCAGCAGTGTTGGCTCTGAGGTGAGTTTGTCTGTTCGGACATTGTCGAGCCATGTGGTTTGCTCCCCGGCAGTAGAAGCATTGGCCGCGTGGCATGCGATCTTCACGTTGTGCTTGTGATAGGCGGCGTCATCCAGCCGAAAGGTCCATGGGGCCCGCTTGAGTACCTGTAGCGGTGGTGGTAGTCGTAGGAGGAGCAGCCGGTTTTGGTGTCGTGGTCGTGGTCGTGGTAGGTGATCTCCATGTAGAAGATGACGTCTTTCATTGCGCTGCGTGGGCACGGATCTTGTTATCCACATGTTTGAGCAATATGATATATTGGTCAAGTTCGTCGGGGGTGTCCAGGGTTACCAGAGCATCCTTGAGTTCAGCGCTTAATCCTTTGTACAATGAGGTTCGCCTAGCAGCATCGTTCCAAGATTCCTCGGCAGCATATCGTTGGAAATCCGCTAAGTAGTCAGAGAAGTTACGGTTCCTTTGATGCAGGCTTTGTAGATTCCGTTCGGCGGTGCGGATCCTATCAGGATCGCCGAAGGCGTTTTCCAGTAGGGTTATCAGGGCTTTCACACTAGCTATATTAATGTTTCCTTCATCAATACGTGGAAGAATTTGTTCGTAAGCTTTCCCTTTCAGGAACCCAACAGCATACGCCAACCGATGTTGGACATCCACAAATTTGTGGGCATCTCCGAGGAACTTGGTACGTACTTGTGCAATGAATGGGCGAAGTTGGTCTTGGGATCCGTCGAATTCCTGTTGCTTGGGGATTGATTCTCGCTTAGGGGGTCGTTCGCCTGCTGGTGGAGGAGGTCCCCCTGGCTTTGCAAGTTCAGCAATTGCAGCTGCCAGGGCAGTGTTCGTGTTGGTCAACGCCGTGTTAAGGGTAACTATGGTGGCACTGTCGCACCTAGGTCAGTCTTGATGGCTCTGTACCTTGCCTCCAGTCCTTGTTCCTCTGTAAGCAAACCATCTCGTGCTTCTGTAAGTGCATCTCGTTCTTCAGCAAGCGTTTCCCTTTCGTCGGTTAGGTTTTGAACGCGTTGTTGCAGCTTTTGGAAGCGAGGGTTTGGCTCGAGCAGTGCAGGGGTGCCTTGTCGGGAAATGGAAGGGAGTGCCGGGAGCCCGTTGAGTGAAGTAGCAAGATCGCGCACGGTGCGGAGCTGTTATCTGATTCGGTCTTTGGGTAGTTGATCAAACTCATCATTGGTAACCGCCGACAATTCGGTCAGGGCAGTTAATGCACCGGTCAGAAGTTCGACACGTCGAAACATGGTGTTGTGTGGGTTGGATCCTCATTAGATGCTACCTTGTGTAACGGGGTCTTGGCACTGGACCTTAGTCCAAGGCACACAACGACAGGAAGGTTCTGAACGATTACAGTCGTTTAGCGTAAGGTTTCGGAGATGACAATCTCAGGTCAGGTGTGACCGGGTAACGGCAGGTCAGGGTCAGGGTTCGTGGGTTCTTGGCGTGGGTCTTCCTTATCAGAATAAAAGACGTTATATTCTGAAGTACAGGAGTCGTGTAAGCAATACCAGATAGCGTAAGGAATCAAGGATATAGGGGGCGGAACCCCCCCCTTATATTGAAGAAAATCCTAACACAGCCTTTTGCCGCCCGACTCATACTCCAGTATGAGTCGCATATCCGCGTAACCAAGGAATCAATACAATTTGTCGTAAACCTTTACAAAAGAAATCCCTTATGGCAACCGTGTAACAGAAGAAAGAACACCAAAGTTATCCCAACAAGTATCTTACCAGGGGACCGTGAGAACTGCGTATCAGGGTTGATACCTTCAGGTGGTATCCAAGGGTTTTGTTGACATCGGTTCGATGGTCCAGGATCGCCATCGCCACCCTCGGTTGGTGGAATGGTATAGTAAGATTTTTCAGCATGATCAATCCTTGCAGTTAGGTTTTGTGTTAATGATTAAAATTCCAATCGTTGCCTGTCAAGGAGATCTCTGGCTTCTTGACGATCGTTTTTTTGCTGGGCACCTGTATCATCCTTTTGCTACTTCAGTAGTTGTTCACCTCTTTCCTCATGATTATGGAGGACTTGTTGTCAGGTAGCATCCTGGGCTTTAACATGTTTTTTGAGGTTTAGCACTTCGTGTTCCAGGATACTGTCACGGTCCTTTGCCGATTCAGCATCCTGTTTCTGTTGCGCTTCCTGTCGTCTAAATTCTCCAACTATCTCAGCTGTTAGACGTTCTCACTCAACTCGAGTTGCCACTTCGAATGTGGCCAATGCTCTTTTTGCATCAGTTAGCTCCTGATCGACAATTGACGCGCCTTTCGCTAAATGGGTTTGTAGCAATTCTAAGCTGCCATATTGTACCTTAGCATCATATCATAATGCTTCGAGAGCTATTAGATTTTCATTTTGGCTTTTTTATGTATCGAGGATGAAATCATCTTGAATGCTTGAGCAATTTGTTGTTTAAGGAGTTTGGTAGGATTTGTAGCGTTTCTCGAGTGTTGTCGAGAGGTTGAGCGGGAGGAAGGCTTTCCAATCCGAAAAGGTGCCCTTGTCAATCGACTCATCGCTATGGAGCCAGGTCCTGAGGAAATTGTAAGAGGTCCAGATGATGCGGCGAAAGATGAAGCCTGAGGTGTTGAGTTATCATCATCCATAGGATCGTCTGGCGATTCATCACGAGAAGAGGCTTGGAAGGGCAAAGGTGAACCAGGTAGGTTTTCCGTCTTGTTGCGTGATGGTAAAGTATAAATGTATGTGATATTCCTAATGAGTGGACTGAGAATAAGTTTTTTCAAATTGTTGAAGGAAACGGGTCACCAAAGGACCTGTATTTAGTGTGCCACCAGTTTTCTTCAAAGGAATCGATAAATTCCTGGTAGTCTTTGGAGAGTTGATCTAAATCATCAGGGGGAAAGGTTCGTTGAACAATGGTCTCGGGGGTTGACGATCAGGAGGGGAGGGTTGGTGGGGGTGAAGCAGTGGAGCACCGTAATGTAACTCCACCTTCTGATTCTGGTTCCCAATCGTCCAAGGGCTCTTCCGTTGGCTGAGATGCGTCAATGGCAGTCCCTGTAGGCTTTTCGAGGATGAAAAAAAGGTAATATAGAATCAGACAGGCAATCAAGTCTGAAAGCATGAGGTAAGTATGAGCCTTGATGACAGAAGAATAACAATATAGTGTGACGGGGTCGCTAACACGGTAGCATTCCGAGCTAACTAGGCCAAGGATATTCGAGACAACAGAATAATAGTCAGGAAGGCTCGTAGGAAATGGTTTGGTAAATGTAGAGTAATAAAGAGTAGTCAAATATCAAAGAGTTAGAGTATAACTCGCTCACTTGTTATATTGTTAAGGACACTTCTCCGTTGCTTTGATGATTGATTAACCACCAGGAGAGAAGCCTGCTATTTATACTAATATCTATGCTACTTCGACTTCCTTAGTTAAGAAGTATCTTCTTAACATTTCAGTTTGTCAGAATGCAGTGCGAACACTGTTTGACCCTGAAATCTTGCCCAACTCAACTCAGAGAATCTCCCGAACTGCTATTTCATCTGAAGATGTCCCCACTCCACCAGTAGGCAGTCTTCGATCTTTTTGTTATGATAGACTATATATGAATATGCAGTCCAAATGTCTACATACCAATAGTAATATGGAATATGGAGTGATCAGTTCTGATATCCAGCTATCAAAGCATTATGCAGCAATACACATATACAACTAGAACATGAGAGGAGTAGTGTTCTCTATCATCATTCCAATCAGTTAAACATATCTTGAAACGTGCTCTCATCCAGTAGTCCGAGTCTTCTTCCAGAGGCCTCTCGGAAGCACATCGCTTTGGGAGCCTGGGTTCGTGCATATGCTCATCCTATGAAGCAATATACCTCGCGCTTAAATATTAGGTAAGCTATTCCCGCTAGGGTAATAGATGGACAACCTTTCGGACATCCCTATAGTGTTCACACCTCTCCCTTCTTCCAGATCCTCCTCGAGAGCATCCGTAGTGGACTCCTCAGAGGAGGAACCCTCTCAGACCCTCCTCCTCCTCCGTCAGTTTCTTCTGGAAACTCAGGACACACTTCACTTCTCCCCACTACAAATCCCCATCCCGAATGATAGGAAGCTCTGCGACCTCTCAGAAGGAGAGACTATCCTCATCCCTTTCAACTGCTCGGTCTCAACACGCTTAAGTCGATAATAAGGCAACTAGACACCCTTACCACCCTAATGGGCAATGTTCAGTCCACGGTCGCAACACTCCGGAACCTTCATTGCATGGAAAACGCGCTCTCTCCAATCCACGCATCCCTTCGTGTCCTGTCATATAAGGCGACCCCTGCTCTCCCCCCCTGCCCCCATCCCGGCTCGGCCTGTTGTTCCTCCGCCTAGCACAACCTCACTCGCAGTACCCCCGCCCCCTCCTCCCAGAACCCGCGCTCCTCAACCCAAGGCACCTAACACAGGGTTTGACCCTGACATCCTCGGTTACGACCCCTTGGTATGTGCTTTCTAGAGAGACCCTTACGCCTACACTGCAAAGTGCCCTGATTCATGGGAAGCCAACGTGTTCCGAAATGGCAAGTACCCTGACCCCTCCCCCTTCATCTCGTGCAACCTGGATCCTGACTGCCTCAAGCCCCGACCTTCGTATGCCCAGGTTGTCTCATCCAGTGTTCCCAAGAAGGCAAAGAAGAATAAGAACACCACTAAAGGCTCCAAGGTCGCGGCTGCCAGTGACATTGCCCCTGCCCCGCAGGGACCTCTGTCACTCCCACAGCTGATAGAAGCTTCTACGCTCCTCGCTCCTCCCCCACTGAACACACGTAGTCTCTCCTAATTGCTGCCACCTTCCCCGACATTGCTGCCTGCCTCCTAAGGGATGCCATCTGCACTCTCCCCTCCGCCGTTACGGCCAATGTTAATAACAGAGGGTCAGTCACCCTCCATGTCTCCGATACTACCACCACCACAACCACTCTCAAGCCATACTTCGACGCCCTTCCCACTGAACTCAGCCCCTCGTTCCCAGTAGGTGACTCTTGCCGGTTGCCCTTTCGCCTCGCCCCCAACGAGGTCTAGCTGGCAATCCACTCCTTGCCACTCACCTTCCTCCCCGAAGACCCTGAGGAACTATTCACCAGCCTCGCTGTCTCAATTCTCAACTTGAAAAACATACAGATTTTCTCCACTAGATATCTCAACCCGAACTCTGCGTCTAGGGCTGGCAAGTCGCGTACCTCAATCACTGTCTCGGTCAACCCTGCTGACGTCCCCACCATGAGATCCTCAATCAGACTCTTCTCCTAGTCGAGAACAATTGAAAGACCATACTCCTGTAATCGATACACACAATGCAGGAACTGCTGGGGTTTCGGCCATATCGTACCACGTTGCCCAGCTGCGATCCCGGTTTGCCCACTCAGCTCCCTCAACCACACCTGCTCAAATCATAGATGTCCCAACCCAACCTGCCCTAGTGGTGGCAACCTTAAGGCTACCCCAAGCTCTTGCACTTGCTCACTAGCCCTCTGGGCCAACTCCGGTGGCGGGCACTCCGCCCTTTACAAAGAATGCACTAGCCGCCTGGCTTTTTCCGCTCTCAGGCGTTCCACCCCTGCCCAAGAGGTCATACATCTGGTGCCCGCTGACGATGCGATGGACATAGCCACCGACTACAAGAACCTATCGCCCCCATCTTCAGCCACCCGCTCGCTCCAACAGGCTTTAGAGGCTGAGATGCCAAGACCCTGGAGAATCAAGATGATTCCGGCCCCTCCAAGGCCCACCCACAGTTCTAGTGACCCTCCTCCCGCGGACCCTGCTAGTCCCTCACCCGTCCACCGTAACGCCCCGGGCCTGGCCCTTTAAATGCAGTACAACCAATCTTTCCGGAGTGGAGAGCAGACCTCCCCCTCCCTCCTCCAACCCTCGACACTGGTTCACCACAACTGCCTCAGGAGCTGGCATGTGTTTCTTTCCTCATTTGGTTCCTTTTCTCAACTGAGCCGCCCCTCCTCTGTTGTCACCCTCAAGGACCCCCCACTCTACAGAGGGGAACTCCCTTCCAATTATATACGTGCTTTTCCCCCCCCCAGTTTTGGCAGCTCCAAACCTCAAGTTGCCTGTTATGTTTTTAGTGATTTCCTTAAGTCTCTCACCCTCCTTCCTCGTTTTTTTGATAGAGGCGACATCATAGTAGCCCTTGCTCTCTTCACCCCTGCTGTCTTTTTCCACCCCTCCCTCTCTAAGCTTTCAATCATAAACTCTTACTGCACCAATGGTGCCTCGAACAACATAAGAATAGTCCCCCCTGACCTAATTTTCCCCATCCTTTCCCACCCTCCTCTCACCTTAGGCGATCTCAACCTCCACTACCTCACCTCAGACCCCCTTTGAAGGTTCAAAGATGACGAGATTGCGACTTCTACCCCCTACTTTGACAGGGCAACGGAACTCAGCTTCTCCCTCCTTAACCCCCACAGTACCTACAGACGCTTCTCCATGTCCCATATGGGCAGGCCGGGAGTCCTTGACCTGGCCTTCGCTTGTCCCTTACTAGTACCCTTTTTCTCACAATGGTCTGATCCTCTCCCCTCAAAGGGGTGTGACCACATCCCTATCCTTATCCGCCACGACCCTCCCCTCTTTCGCGAGGCCCCGCCCTCCCCCAACTGGGCCCTAACCTACTGGCCTGCCCTGGAAAGCGACCTAAAAGCTCTCATCATCCCATCACCTCCAGCCTTGCTGACCTCTAGGTCCATGGGTACCTGGTTCGACACAAACCTTAACTGGGTCTATGCTACCCTGGCACTCCATACCCCTCAAAAGGGTTATCCACCGCTCGAATCCATGGTGGTTCATGGCCCTCTCCCACCTACGTATGGCCTATAGCTCGGCACTGCGCAAGTCCTGTGGTAACAGGCTAGATGCCTCTCTCCTAGCATCTGCAAGGGCCGCCTGGGCCTCCTACTTTAAGGCCATTAAAAGGGCGAAAAGGGAACACTAGTGCACCTTCCTGGCTTCTGCCACCCTTCAGACAGTCTGGACGGCGAAGGAATTCGCAATCGGACGTCTGCCACCACGTTTCCCAGTCCTCATAGATTCTTCGACCCCAAGTGAGCTAAATCTAGCCCTCCTCAACCACTTCTTCACGTGCCAACCTGCTTCGCTCCGAGATACCATCCTCCTCCCTTTTAAGGATGCCCGCGAGCTTTCTGAAGCTGAAATCTCCCGGGCACTTGCCCGATCCTCCCTGTCCTCGGCGCCTGGCCATGACAAGACCCCTAACTCAATCTGGAAGACAATCAATAGGGCTGTACCGAACATTTTATGAGACCTCCTAGCGCCTCTGGTGTCTACTAGGTTCCACCCTCCATCCCTCAAAAAGGCAGATGGCATAGTCCTTGATAAACTCGGGAAGCCCTCCTAAGCATCTCCCTCCTCCTTTAAGGTCATTGTTCTTCTCCAGACATTCTCCAAAATACTCGAGCGGATCATGGCAAGCAGACTCTCATGTGTGGCCCTCGTGGTCAGCCTCCTCAAATCTCATCAATCCGGCTTCCTAGCAGGCCTATCGACCTTGAATGCCTGCCCTACCCTCACCCACAAGATCAAGACTCTCCAAATGGCCAAACGCAAGGGGACAACCCTCTTCCTTGACATTAAGGGGGATTTCGACAACGTCAACCTATAACAGCTCTGCTGCATACTCCGATCACGCGGTGTGAGCCCCTAGCTAGTTTCGTGGACTCTGTTCTTCCTTACAGACAGGTCCTGCCGCCTCCTCTTCCAAGGCCCCCACAAGGGCTTTTCCCCGGTCGCCGTTGGAACTCCCCAAGGCTCCCCAGTCTCCCCCATCCTTTTTGTCATTTACGTCCCCTGCCTCCACATAGAGATCCCACAGGGGCTCACCCTGTCCTACCTCGATGATTTTGTACTCACTGCCTATTCGTGCTCTTACAGGTGGAACATCCAACTCCTCCAGGGCTATTACTCCATCCTTAAGGCCAAGGGCACCAGGTCACGAGTAGGGTTCTCGGTCCCCAAAACTGAGTTAATACACTGGCCCACCCCCAGGAATAGGTCGCCCCCATCATCCTCCCCCATCCACCTGGATGGCAATACCTTTTACCCCATGTTCGAGCTCAGATAGCTAGGCTACTGGTTCACCCCTTCCCTCACAACAACTCCCCACTTCACAAAGAGACTTGCCAAAGCACAAGCGGCTTTCATGGCGGTCAAAAGGCTCTCCCCCCCAGGTATGGGTCTTCTCCCCTTCCTCTGCCACAGACTAGCATCGTCACTCTTGTTCCCTATTCTCACTTATAGCAGTGAGAACTTTACCCCCTCTGCACACGCGGTCTGAACAATGTCAAGCTTTTGGCACAAGGTCCAGAGATGGACCATGAACTGTTTCAGGTGCACACTAACAGACATACTGGCCATCGAGACCTGCCTACAGCCTCTCGACCTCCTCCTAAATACAAGAAATTGCTTGTGGCCCTGTGAGTGTTATGCTCCCCGCAGGAAATCAACCCGCGACAGCCCGTCTTCCCCCCTCTGTACAAACCCCCTCCCTGCATTGTGACCCCCATGATGACCGCCACCTGCTAGCCAGGAACGCAGGCAGCCTTCTCCCTCTGAAGTGGCTACAGCTCAAGCTCCCTTCCAAGTATCGCGCCCACCTTCCTATCGACGCTTTAGCCCACTCAATGCTCTTCCTGCTAGGACCGGAGAGCGACCAGCCACTCCCAATCACCTCCCAATACCACCTCCTCAATTCCTATCCAGAGCAGCCACGATGCCCATCCTATCCCCAGCTGAAGCAGAAGGGCTGTGACCTCCTGATGGAAGAGTGGCGCTCCGCCACCCCTCATCCAGCTAAATATCGATACCCCCTCTCTCTCACACTCTACCCTTTCATCGGTCTCAACAAGTTCGACGCTGGTCGGATTCACCAAATGATGTCCGGAAAGAGCTATCTTAAGGCTCATCCCTCGTGGGATATCACAGAACCCAACACATGTCAGAGATATGGCGAGGCTCCCGAGCCCTTTGACCACACTATCATCCACTGCCCAGCCAATAGACCAGCCAGAGATCACCACCTTCAAGGTGCCTCCAACCTGACCCCTGACGCCCCCATCTGGTCCTCCGTGGCACTTTTGCGCGCACTCTCCAGCTTTATTAGAACCACGAACACCGCATTCCCCCGGAGATGTTTGACTGCCCCAGCTCAGCCGCCTTGTCAGCTAGCTCACATGTCTCCTCTATGGTTTCCTCTGGTTACTTTATGTCGTGTCAGAGAGGATAGGTTTCTTTACTTGTTTTTCATACTTGGTATGTTTGTTCTGCGGGTTAACTTGGGGGAGGGTTTCCTTGGTTTACTTTGTTTGATTTTCGCGCCCGTATGTGGGCCAGTGACCGGTACGGACCCCCCTTTGAAGAAGAATGCTAATGGACTTTTCATTTGTTTGTTCGTTTTGGATTTAAGGTTTTGTTTTCGCCGTTGCTAGCGCTCTATGCGACTTCTTGTACTGTAACAATGAATATATAATATAAAAACAAAAATATACTTTAATCCTAAAGTAGTGGGAAGTGGAAGAGTCAGAAGCATCCCCTGTTTTTTAATAACCGAGTCCAGTAATAAAGAAAAACGCAACATCATTTTATCTAGCAGAAAGACATGGAGTAGGCGTTTGCCAGGGTGATGCAAGACATGTTTACATTAAACCTTCATCAGACAATTGCACTGAGGCTCAATAAACAGCATATTATCTGACACGAGCCGAGAACAGGCTTCATAGACAATAACCACGCAGTTTCTGCAGAACTCAAATCTCAGCTCGGCAACCAAGCTCCCGGAGATCCTGCCCTACTCAGGCAGATGCTAATTGACACCCACATGGGTACACTAGAGGCACTTGAGGATAGTCACAATCAGTCGCAGGTGATGGAAACATTACTGCATGTCAGTCCAACTTCTATTAACTGGGAGCTAACCTTTCTGGACTCAGATCCTGGGTTGAATCATTTGAGTCATAACAAGGCAGTGGGGGGGTCAACTCTCAAATGTCTAATCGCTCATCGGTCAGCATGCATGATTCTCTGAGCAGAGAAGCGGGGCCAAGGGCCCTGTAAGAAATGAGGGACCTGCCAGATGATGCTAATACTATAGAGGCTACTCAAGAACATGTGGTATGTGTTGGTAGATTTAGATCTTTTCTTGTCAATAGGAGGGGCAGAAGTGTGGGTAATAAAGGTCATATGGAATAGTCACATAGTCATAGATACAGTGGTATAGAATGTTAGGATGATGGCAATAATTTATGAGCAATATAATGATAATTTTAGGAAAACAAAGTTGAATTTTGAACATGGAAGAGTATCAGGAAGAGGTTCAGAATAGTGGGTATCTGATAAGTTCATCCTGATATATAGTGTGAGTATGGCAAGTCTGGAAGAAACGATAAGTCACTGGCATCTAGAAGGATCCGGTAAATAGTGCAAAGGTTAGGATGAAGAGAGGAAGGCTATAGGTATCAGAATAGGGAAGGCGCACACAACTTGAATAGATACTAGAATAGCTTCAGCACATGATGGGCTAACATTGGAAGGTGTAAGGACCTAATACCCAAGTCCGAGAAGGCGGCTAGGCATGATATCCGAGTGTCCAAAGACCTCAGGCCATGATAGGATAGCATCAGTAGGCATCACCATGTACAGGAAAGAGTGTGTGTTTCAGGTGGTTGTCAAGACACAACTGGACGTTGTGCAAATCTTCCGGATGCGCCATCGCATTGACATTGCATCCAGAATAGAAGTTTAGGTCCTGTGCGTCCTGTGCGTTCTTCATATCTGACAAACAGAATGAGGAATAAATCTTTTCCTCATGTTCAAGTATATAAGAAAAATGTATCTAGGCATGTTATGTGTTGGATGGGTGGATATGGTGGATGTGAGAACTTATTCTATTCTCAGATTTGTGCTGCTACTAACTTAATAGGACTAACAAACATATGTGCCCAACTAGTGGTTTACACTTAACACTGTCCTATCTTCTCCACAACACAACTAGGGTGGTTGCCCATACCTTACTACACTTAAATTATTAAGAGAATTAAGCAACATGTCACGTTGCAGGATTAGATATGTAATATAATACTAGTTTAAATATTATATTACACTACAAAGCTGTGGTAGGCCAGCGAATACTCCGGACTTGTGACCGCATGCAACAACTTTGGCACAATTAGGAGATCTAGAACAGCCTTTGAAATAAGAGTATACAGTGGAATATTCCCTACCTTAAAGCCTGGTCACTGCAATCAACTTTACAAACTAGACAACTCTGACTTTCTATTCCTCTTTTGAATTACTTAGATTCATATTACTATACAATCTATTATAAAATCCAACATTAAACCATTTATTTTCATTTTTCCCATCCCCCTTTTGACCAGCACCTTCCGATTTGGGAAGCAATCGCTTGAATACAATAATCTCATGTTAGAGATTTTATGCTTGTTGTTTCGTCCAGCTGAACATTGGAGCTTCATATGAGTTGGCTAAGTGAAACATCTTCACATCCAGTATTCCCTACCTGCAACCGGTTCTGAACAAGACAATGTTTCCTGAGCTACTAGGAATAAGAAAAAAGGTTTACTATGTTTCCCTCACACTACTGGGATGTTGGAGAATCGTGAGAGTACTCGAGATAGGTTATGTTGGGGTCTACTTGTGATATTATCCGTGTCTGCCTTATCTTCTGGGGGGATGTGTGGTTGGTCTCGCACCAGAGCAACTCGGTGATTGGAGGGCATTGGGCAGGGGTAGTTTTCTTTTGGGTTAGTAAGGCTTTTAGGCTGCCCCTCAGGCTGAATTCCATGGCTTCCCTGTTGCTGGCTACGGATGGGGCCGCCGATTTTACACAAGTAAAAAGTCTGCCTTTTCACCTTGCTTTTTTTATAAAAACAAAATTTGTCCTCCACTATTTTATCACGGGCCAAAGTGGTGGAGATTCTGTCACTTTTTCAATGCTGGTACTCGCGCGGCTTGACTGAAGCTGGATACCTGAGGTCGCAACGCCCACACAAAGTGACAGGCTTCGATTCGGCTACGCTAGTACCGGTACAATACGATCCCTGGTATTATCTAGTCAGAGGGCGGTGAGGGGAAGACAATCTTATTGGTTCAGCCGCAGGAACTGGAATGTTCTCCTCGGAAATTCTGAAGTGGCTTATCGGTGACTTGCTGGCGCGAAATGATTGGATCGAGTACCGGGGTCTGATATCACACAGCCTTACTCCATGAAATGACTTTCTTCCATTATAAGGAGACTCTTGACCTCCTTAATACCCCATATACCCCATACCATAACCTTTCCCCACATCCTCTACCATTCAGGCACTAGACAGTATGGACAATATGGCGACTATCGGGTCGTGGAACGTCAATAGTTTCAACAGTTTCAACACAACTATAACGGATGTCGAGAATCGGGTCCTCCAGTGGTTGTCACCACTAGAACCTCAAAGAAGACATCAGCATTTAAGGGACAGCCGACTCAAGGACGTCGGAAAATGGATTTTTGGAATGAGCGAGTTTCAGAGATGGGATATGAGAGAAGCTGGGTCTTCTTGCCCTGTGCTCTTTTGCCACGGTGATCCAGGAGTGGGGAAGACTCATCTTAGGTAACACAAGAAACCGCGGGAGAGATCCCCATCGCTAACCGGCAATTTTAGCTCAGTGGTGATCGATCATTTCTGTGACAGGGGACAGGATGTTACTGTTGCCGGGCTATATTGTGACTACCTCGATAGAGACGAACAGACTACATCGAACATGCTCGGGGCCATACTCAGGCTGCTGGTCGGAGGAAATATCCCGGAAAATATACGCAAAGCTTTCGAAGACGCGAAGGGGCATTTTGGTGGGGTACGCCCGGAAGTTCCTAAGCTTCTGGAAATGGTGAAGATGGCAATTACTCAGCGGCAACGCGTGGTTATATGTATTGACGGGCTGGATGAATCTCTCGCGGGGCATCGGACTGGCCTTCTCGGCGCTCTTCAAACTATTGTCAAAGGGTCGCCAAACGTCCGATTGTTCTTGACCGGAAGGCCATTTGTCTACGGTGAGGTTGCGAAGCACTTCCCGGAGTTGAGTGCTATATCAGTGAGCCCGACAAGGGAAGACACCGAGGCATTTTTGAGAATGAAGTTGGACGGGGACACAGAACCTGACGCCATGGATGAGCGCCTAAGGGCTGATATAATGGAAACTATTCCGAAAAAAATATCCCAGATGTGCGTCTAGCATTCCCATATCACGTTGAGATGACCTTACTCACGAAAGATTGTATGCAGATTCCTTCTTGTCTCTCTGAGCATCGAATCAATTCTCGGGGAGACGACAATTCGTCGCAGGAGAGAAAGGCTCAAACAGATTTCAAGCGGTCAAGACGTAGGAGACATATACACTGCTACTATGGGACGAATTAAGGCACAGGAGAAGGGCAGGGCACGGCTAGGCATGGAGGCTATCATGTGGATAGCATATGCAAAGCGGCCATTAACACCAGAAGAACTTTGTCAAGGCTTAGGGGTAGATATAGGGTCGACAGATCTGGACAATGACAACGCGCCTTCGATCCGGACCGTATTGAACTGCGCTCTAGGACTAGCCACAGTCGATTCGTCGTCCTCCAAAGTCCGTCTGGTGCATTTTACCCTACAAGAGCATATCATAGGCAATCCAACACTCTTTCATAAGCCACATTCGATACTTGCGGAGGTTTGCTTAACCTACCTTAACTGCGGATACATCAGGGACCTTTCTCTAGCCCTCTCTTCACCCCCATCTACAGCCCCCTTCCTTGAATACGCTTCTTGTTATTGGGGAGAACATGCTCGAGGAGAGCCCTCCTCAGGTGTGATTTCGCTTGCACTTGGGCTACTTGATCGGTTCGACAGACACATATCGTGCAAGCTGCTCTTGTCGAAGGAATTTATGCAGGGAAGGCCCTTGGAGACTGCGCGGAAGCCCGTCGACATTGCGGGTAACCCAATGGGATTCACCGGGCTCCACGGTGGAGCTTTGCTTGGTGTTCCGGAGATCATGGTTGCTCTACTTGAGATCAAGAATTGGGATCTTAATGCAACCGACCTGGGTGGCAACACTGCGTTGGTTTTGGCTGCCGCAAAAGGGCATGGTGGGATAGTTAAGGTGCTACTGGAACAGGATGGCCTTGACCCCGACGCGGCAGATCATATCGGCCGTACACCATTTTCATGGGCTGCCCGAAATGGGTGTGCGGAAGTATTGAGGATACTCTCTGAGCGGGGTGACGTCGATCCCAACCGGACGGACAACTATGGCCGAACGCCGCTTTCATGGGCTGCTCTGGAGGGACACGGAGAGATTGTCAAAATGCTACTGGACCGAAGCGATGTCAATCCCGACGCTGCGACCGGGGGTAGCGGAACGCCACTCCACTGGGCCACCATGGCTAGGAAAGGGGAGGTGGTGAAGATGCTGTTAGAGCGACAAGATGTCAACCCTAACAGGATAATTAGTGGTGGCCACACACCGTTTTCATGGGCTTCCATGACCGGGAATGAGGAAATTGTCAAGCTGCTGTTGGAACGGAACGATGTTCGTCTGGACACGGTAGACGAGAAAGGCCGAACACCGCTTTCATTGGCCGTCACGAATGGGTCTGAGGAGGTAGTCGAGCTTCTCTTGGAACAGGGCAATGTCAGCCCTGACTGCGCTGATAATACTGGCCGAACACCGCTGTCATGGGCTGCCGAAAGTGGGTCCGAGCACATTGTGCAGATGCTTCTGGAACGGGACGAAGTCAATCCTCACACCGCGGACGAGAGCGGCCGGACACCGCTTTCACTCGCTTCCGAGGGTGGCCATCGGGAGATTGTGGGTATGCTATTGGGCGAGGGTAATGTGGGCCACAGCACTGCCGCCAACACTAACCAAACATCGACTTCAGGGGCTGCCACCATTGGAGGTGGGGGTGTTGTTGAAACGCTACCAGCTTGGGGCAATGTTAACCCCAACACAGCAGTTGAGAGTGGCCGAGCCCCATTGCGACAGCCTACCGAGAGGGGTTCAGCGGGGGTTCCCCCTGGACAAGACGGGTCCCATAGTCTAGCCGCTATGGCAACACTCTTGGAATTGCTTCGACCTTTAATAACTGAGCACTCTCCGACATCAGAGAGGCCCTCTAAAAGGATCCGCCGGTCCTGATATGACAGGTCACAAATTGTTCTCTTCACTTGCACAAGCCAAGCTCTCTCTGCTGTCGATCACTAACTCCCACTGATCCTTTTCCGAACTCGCCCTCCCTCATCCTAGCACCACCTTCCCCAACGGGTTTGTCACCACTGTCCGAAGTTAGCTATTACTAGGGAGGGAAGGCTATTTCTGTTGCTATAACTAAGGAAACATTTGTATGATTGCCTGCAAAGATTTGTTTTCTCCATGTGTTTGAAGTATGGTCTATTATTTCCTCTATATTCTCCTTATGGTTTGCTGTTTCTATCTCCTACTTTTCCTATTCATCTATCTCCCCGGATGATTGAGTCATCCATCTCTTTTTCTCTTTTCACGCAGCACTTTACTTCTAGCTCTTTGCTACTTAGTGATATCACATAGATGCCTTCACCTCTGAAATCTTACACCATCACACCGTTGTACAAAAGGGGAAAGGGGGCAAAGGCTGATCTGTTGAATTGGGAACAAGATGCTTGCATGCTGATCGTGGCTTGGGAATTTCCCTTGTTTTCAATGCGTATTGTTTATCCCTTGGGCGGTCTGAGACGGTAAAATTCGCGACCAGCACGCTAAATAATACCTAAGTCCAGATCAGTCGGGTAACTAGCTATTTTGGGTTCGGAATTTGGCTTTTCAAAGCTAAAGTGACTCAGCATCTCAACAACTGTTTAAACCCCCATCCACTCACCTTCCTCTAAACAAGGATTAGGATGCTGGTCGCGAATTTTACTGTCTCAGACCGCCCAAGGGATAGTCTTATCCCCTCCAAGTAATTATGGCTTACCGAGAACCTACTCTAGCTATATTATTTTATTTCCATAGCGCGAGTGTAGTCGAGTACTGTACAGAGAAAGGGGCGTAATACGTGTAGAGACCAATCCAATAGCCGAGATGCTTTTTATTATGTCTTATATTTAACCATGCCAAGGTTTCCACCTCACGGAATGACGCTAAACATCACTCGAAGAAGGTGGCACTCCCAAGAGAGTGCCGATCTGCTCAACGATACTCGAGTAGAATCGGCTCAACGATAGATTCAGCAACGATGACAATAGTGGAGATGGGCTTGGCATATACTGTGAGTAGAGTAGGAGCTGTTGAGGGCATTGAAAATATGAATGTAACCACACTTGCCTACTCTCGAAGGAAGAAAAAAAATACAAGATAGGGTAAATATAAGTAGACTGTTTTGTATATCCTTAAAAGTCCAGATAGATGGCCCTACAAAAAGTGTGAGAGAGCCCCAGGAAGCAAGTGAACAGGGCCTGGTAAAGCCCCAAGATCTGACAGAAAAGTGGAAAAAAGGAACCAAATGTTGTAGAAAAAAATATTAAAAAATAACAGATGATAGTGCCAAAGGATTGGTGATAAAATTGGTAGTTTGTGGAATACATTTCTCATTGTTTATGTAATAAATCTATCGTGGAGCCGATTCTATCGTTGAGGCGATTGGCACTCCAAAGAAGTGCCACCTTCTTGGAAGGGCGCTTAGTGTCGTTGGGAGAGGTGGGAACCTTGGCATGGTTGTCTGTCTTGACCATTGGCGATTGAGTACCACACTAGGCAGCAAAACTTCTAATGGTAACTTTCTCGCTTCCAGTGTTCCCAAGCCTCCAGTCCGTCGGTCTTCGTGTCAGGAGGGGACAGACGGCAGTGCCTGGGACGGGCGGGTACCTTAGGGACGGGGGGGACCGCAGGTGCCTTAGCAGGGACCCATGATTTCCTTTCGTGTGGAAATTTTATCTTGACGTTACCATCCCGAGATCCCTATCTACGGTATCACCCTCCTCTAACCGTGCCAAGGTTGTGGCTCCGCGACAACCCTTTCGAGAGAGTGTCTAACAGCTCAACGGAAGGTATCGGCTCAACGGAAGTTTCCCGCAAAATCCATGACTCCCTTTAGTTAAATAATAAAATGATATTGCAAAAACCCAAACCAATTTCCCATCACATGAAAATAAATGTGGGGGGGAGGAAAGAAAATGGAAGCCTTGTTTGCAAAGACTTAAAACAGTGTGTGAGAGAGCCAGAAGGACATTTGGAGCATTAGAGTATATATGGCTGTGGTTTGAAATTCTTAAATCCACATAGAAATTGAATCTTCCGTTGAGCTGATATCGTCCGTTGAGTTGAGTTGTTAGGCACTCTCTCGAGAGTCCCCATGGTTGCGAGGAAGCGAGCGAGCGTGGGTTGTCGCGGAGCCACAACCTTGGCACGGTTACGCCTTCTGTCGGCTAGACTTCAGACAGTATGGGCATTAAGGGAATTACTGAGTCGTTCAACAATTTTAGCACAATTATAACGGATGACAGGTGTCAGGTCCTGCGGTGGTTGTCACCGCTAGAGCCTCAGAAACAACCAACATTTGAGGGGGAAGCGACTCCAGGGAGTGGGAGAATGTATTTTTCAAACTGCCGAGTTTCGAACAGGGAATACAAGAGAAGATGGATCTTCTCACTCTGTGCTATTTTGCCACTGTGATCCGGGGGTGGGCAAGACTCATCTTAGATAGTACGAGAAATGGGGGGAGGGAGCTCACATCGCTAACTGTTTGCACTTTTAGTTCCGTAGTAATCGATCATTTTACCGCACACCACGGGGTACCACAGTGGCCGGGGTGTATTGCGACTGCCGGGATAGAAAGGAACAAACTGCATCAAAAATGCTAAGAGCCATGGTCAAACAGTTGTTGGGGGGAGGGAATGTCTTTGCGGATACCCAGGGCTTTTGGAGACGAGAAGGAGCATTTTGGCGGGGTAGGCCCGGAAGTCCCAAAACTTCTTGAAACGCTTAAGAGGACGATTGGGCAACGACAACGGGTGGTTATATGTATTGACGGCTTGGATGAATCTCTCCCAGTACATCGGACTGGAATCCTTAGAGCTCTGCAAGTTATCCTCCGGGAGTTACCAAATGTTCGATTATTCATGACTGGAAGGCCCTTCATCCACACGAGGTCGACAAGTACTTCCCCAGCATGGCTGCTATATCAATAAACCCAACGAGGCAGGACACCATGGATTTTCTGAGCATGAAGTTGGACGAGGACAAAGAACCTGATGCGATGGATGAACGTCTAAGAGCGGATATAAGGGAAATTATTCCGGGCCCCGTGCTGGGCCGGCATTCCCATTGAAATATTTTGTGTAGTTGTTGGGCTGTGGTTGCCAGGATCTGTAATACCTGAGGACACCCATTGTTAGCCCCTTACCAACCCACCTTAGGGTAGAATACTCTGTCAATGATATATCACCTCTTAAGTCATCTTAGTCTAGGTGTTATGATGACGCAAATAATTTTTCTAAAAAAAATTAAAGAGAAAAAAATAGAAAAAAATAACTTAAGGCATTTGTTAATTTTTTCCAATTTTTGAAGATGAACTGAAGCCTAGGATGAGGGTTTTAGCGACTTTCGTAGAATTCTTGGCATAAGTTACCTTACCACCCTAAAATACACCACTTTTGAGTCCGGATAGACTAGCCTACAGAAATACTTTCTAACTATAAGAAATATCAAGAATCAAACAATCAGTTACGGTTATTTTTCCTTTTTTCACCTTATTTTTTGAATTTTTCTTTGCTATTCTATCATATAATGGCCCAAAAGTGAAATAATTCTTTGTGAGGGTTGCACTTTCTCAATAGCATGTTTTCCGCCGGCTGTAGTATCCAAAAGGTTTGTTACCAAGTGCATGGTATAGAGGGTTTGCCTTATCCACGTTACTCTGTAGCAACTTGAAGCATGGTCCCCAATTGCCATTTCTATTGGGGAATCTTGTATAATCCACTGCCCCATTCAGACCCCTAATCCTCGCGCTCAGAGACTAAACCTTCTAAGAATTGTTAATGTTTTCTCACACTGGAAAGCCTGAGTTTGCTGAGTTTGTCAGATTTCAGTAATTCGAATTCAGAATTCTAGTAGCCCATCCAATTAATACTACTCTATGTCGATTCTACAATCCCTGCTAGTAATTCAATAGCAAATCCTACCAGATTTTACGTCGTTTAGATCTAAGCAAACTTCCTCCTATGTTGTTGAAATTCCCTATAGGATAGTGGTAGAGAGATCTCAACAAAACACAGCCTTGGATGAGGCTGGAGGAATGAAAATTCACAGCCTAATGCAACTCGCTGGGAGATTCCGTTGGGAAACAACTGGTATAAACAGGCTTCTGAATGGTGGGCGGAGGACTGGAATGGACTAGCTAGTCTGGTCGAAAGTCAAGTCTAGTCTAATGGTTGAAATTAGACCGACTGGACAGTCAGGATTATCGAAACCGACTCGACCCGGACTGGTCTGACCAGGTCCTTCAAGCAATAGGATATGCTATTTTTATCACAATATATTACGTTCAAATAAAAGCTTTTCTTAATTAAATCTATTGTTTCCATGGATTATATGGTGGGGATAGTGCCTCGCTTAGATTAGAGGTGGCGAAAATAGGTTCTTAAGTATCAAAACTATTTTGTGCTACAAGTGACTGATATTACATGACCATATGCCACAATCCTGGTATTCGATGCCACTTATCCATGGGTAATTACATTTCCACCAAATGCCATCCCCACATGCTATCCTCTCCGGAATGTTCTTTCAACTTGTATTGAGGGGCTGTTGATTTATAAAATGACAAGCAGCTTCAAGATCCTGCTATAGCTATAGTTCGATTCTTAGCGAGTGTTGGCCTGGGTGGTGTTCCAACTGTCATGCGATCTTTTATAAAGACTGGTCTGGGACCAGTCCAAACCGGACCGGACCATGCAAAGTCGGATTTAGGCATTGACATCAACCAGGACTGGCCAGCCTGGTCCTTGTTGAAATTCACGAAGGTTCCATACCCAGGGGATAGGTGTGACACTGATGGGACATGGCAGTGAGGAATTGGGTTTGATAGCAGTTGCACGATTATCTAGTATGGTATCAGAAGTGTTAGTGTTGTTTGGTTGATACGTTAGTTAAAGGGGCAACGCTTAGGAAGTTTTAGAATTTCACACTAAGGGCATACTAGAGGTTAGTCATGAAGGTTAATGAGGAGATGGAACAAATATGAGTCGCACGATGAGAGATAGGAACAGCAAAGGATTGCAGGAGACAGGAGGAATAGTGTAAGAGGACGAAACTCAAGGGATGGAATTACGGAGGAGAAGTTTCAGGAAACTTCTCAGGAGCTGGGTGGATGGAGTCACGGAGGAGGAAAAGGTTGAGAGTGTTGTGGACGAGATGTTCCTGTATAAGTCGAGTTTGTGTATATATAGGACACATCCGTAGACATAGAAAGAATAAGAATCCCAATCCACTCTCTGCCCGACATAGCCTTATTTTTAATAGTCCTGCCTCCAAGACTTGACCAGTCGGACTATTCCGAACCCTGGGTGCAATGCCGATTCCCCACAACACTCAGCCACAACAACCCAAGTCAATACCACTGTCCAACATACCATACATCCTGACCACATGACGTCTGCTTGAGCCTTTCCCTCCTCCGATGAGTAGTTGTCTCTCTGAGGATCGCCTCAATGCCTAGAGAGACAAGAAGGAACGTATGCCCCAGTATGCACAATCATTTGTGAGTGATGCGATATCTACCAAATACGGAAAACTAGGCATCAAGGCATACATCTCTGACCTCCCCTGTCCGTATAGAATGGGATGTCTCAATCAATTCACACTCACTCTCGCAGTGTAGTCGTGGAAGAGCGGTGATATATTAAAATCACCTATGATCACTCGGCTATACAGAATATTTCCTGTTGTAATTGTGCCTCAATATGTGAACGCGGAATCGTAAAGACTTTGCACAACCTCTGCTCGCCGTATCATTCTTGCTTATTATCCAAAGAGAGGGGCCAAAAGGCCAAACATATATAGGGAATGTAAGTGACCTCATCCGTCATGAAAAGTAACCGGTTTTCTGTCATCAGCCCGAACGCATCATCATGATGTGTTTCAACTGAGTGTACACCTCCAAACCTGAAGAGCGCAATGAAGCCTAGCTGATACAAAAATAGCTGCTCAGTAATCAACACCCAACTGATGATGTCTCACCACCATAGAAGATACAACCCAATAGAGCGCAATGATATAGGAAAGAAACGCTTTTTAGACAAAGCCGTTGTTTGAGGACAATGGAAGACTTAAACAATGATCAGAAATTCAACATTTCCTTCATATCATACTTTTACTATTTTATTACTTGCCTAAGAAGTGTCTCTAGCCACCAATTACCAATCAAACAAGTTGAAAATTTTCGGTATATCATACCTGGTTTGTATACTTCGTATAAGTATTCACACATAAGGCTGCAAAAGATCAGAGAAAAGCGGAAGATGGACCACAAAGTTCATGGCAAAGAGATCAGAACTTCACTGCTGTATTAGTTTGCACAGAATGATTTCCGCAATTAAGGGAGTTTTTCTTGCCTTCTAATTCCCCCAATATTACGAATGTAGAGTTGGGAAACAATTGTCGTATTTTTCACCATAAACCCTCTACTTCAGCATAGATATGCAGGACAAACGAGTGGGATACGAATCGGACAATCCATAAATATTTTCCTCCACATCGTTACTTCTTACGCTCTTGCGCTTCGCTATTTTCCCCCAATCTGCACCTCATGAAATTATAGAAAGGGCTAGGCGAAGGGGATTAATGGTGGAGTGAGTGGTAGACCTATTCTGTGGTGACCCTGTTGGAAACCGTGAGATTTTGCTCATCATGCTCTCATTATAGTCCGTTCGGAAGGCTTCTGGGAACGTGTTCTGGCTTCGGGCATGTGTTTTTTTCTCTTAAAGCATTTCGAATGCAGGAATGCGCGAAAGATTTGGAACTGTGCTGCCGTCGGGAGAGCTGTCAGAAATGTGGGAACGCTATCAGGAAAGCGTGGAAGAGCCGGACACATGAGTGTTATATCCCCGGAGGCTATTGGCTGTGGGAGTACGTTTTCCTTTAATGACCCAAGAGAGAACAAGGAGAAGGCAAGACTTAGACAGGGTGAGCGTTCAGCGGGGCGACACCCTCAGCGAGGCTTAGCAAAGCTTTGGTAGCAGTTTTGTTTGGTGCGTGCGGAAATTTGGTGTCAATCCACGCCGAGCCTCGCTGAGGATGTCACTGCGCTGAACGTTCTTCCGGTCTGAATGGAATAGAATGGGGAGATGTGGTGGCTCATTGATGGATAGGAAGTCCTTGCGGTTGATATATACTCCCGTCTTTGCCGTTAAGTTAATTGTGATCATTGTCATTGACCGTAGTGAACTTTCCGGCTCCTGCGATTATTTTCGGTGAGAACTCTTGGTGTTTCATTATCCCCGTCAATCCACATCTAGAACACCCGACATCCGACAAGCATTGATATGGGTGGTGAGATAGCTTAAGTCGTTAGGTCCCCCCATCAAAGATCACCCGCACCACGACAAAGCAGAGGGAAAATACAATAACTAATCAGGGTTCCGAACAGTCTGACTGGTCAAGTCTTGGAAGCAGGACCAGGCTGGCCAGTCCTGGTTGATATCGATGACTGTGCCCGACTAACCCAGGTAGTCCGGTCCGGTTTGGACTGGTCCCAGAACAGTCTTTATAAAAGATTACATGAGATCGGGGTGGTACCTGGGCTAACACTTGCTAAGAATAGAAGTATAGATAGAATAGGATCTTAAAGCCGCTTGCCACGTTATAAATCAACAGCCCCTCAAATCAAGTTGATAGAACATCCTGGAGAGGATAGAATGTGGTAGAAATGCGATTACCCGATGGATAAGTCGCATCGAATACTGGTGTTGTGGCATCTGATCATATAATATCACTCACTTAGCGAACCAAAAACAGTTTGATACCTGTATAATCCATGGAAACAATAAGTTTAAGAAAAGTTTTATTTGAACATAATACATTGTAATAAAAATAGCATATCCTATTGCTTGGAGGACCTGGTCGGACCAGTCCTGGTCGAGTCGGTTTCGATAATCCTGATTGTCCAGCCTGTCCAATTTCCACCATCGGACTAGACTTGACTTTCAACCGGACTAGCTAGTCCGGTTCAGTCTTCCGCCGACCACTCGGAACCCTGAATCTAATGATGCCCTTTATTTTCTCCTAGCGCTTGTATTCTACTAAAACCTCTGGATAGGATCCTGAAAGACACGAAAAAGCCAGGTCTCTCAACCCTGGGTACCGGGAATGGGGAATATTTGAAGTGGATGAGGTTAGCTGAAATCTGTCCTTCAGTACTGGATGTGTTGCTCCGGCGAGGGCATCCAAACCCTGCAGGTATCACTGCCAACCACTCCCGGGTGCAAAAGGGAAAAGGGCTATATATTCTTTCTCAGCGAATTTCTATCTATTGTAGGAATCGCTGGCGGCCCCGATAACTTTAATTACAGAGTGTTTAGAGATTCCTCATAATACGTGTTAGGGACTATGCTGGAAGGACAAAAAAGAGAAGATGTCGGTGTGTTCAAAACATGGGAAGAAAAGGCAAGAAAAAGTCGGGGCGGTGCAAGAGAGGAGAGAACGATAGGCACAACCTTGGGAAGTGAACCTGAAAGAAATTTATTAGTTTGGATAAATGCACAAGTAGACCACAGCCTACACATTCAGGATTCAGAGAACAGTCCAACAGCAAACCAGCCCGACACCAGATCCATATTTTAATGCTACCAATGCCACTGTTACCTAGCGGTTAAACCCAAGTGTACTTGTCCCCTGCCCAAAGAATGGGCGCCTTCTTTAGGGTGGCTACTGTAGACTCGATAGAAGGTCAGATGAGTGCCGGTCCTTTGCGCGGAGACGAGTGTCTTAACAATACAATAAAATTGGGTAGGGAATGGCGAAAGGGAGTATTTGGTGATGATGATGATGGAGAAGCGATATTCAGGGTTAGAGTTACAAATGTCTTGCAATTGATCCCTATCAGACATCCACCTAGTTTCATTCTAAGTCAGAAACAGTCCTAATTGTAATACGGTATTACCGGCCAACAGCACTACAAGTGGTGAATTCGGTATCTTCATGCCCTGTTAATATCTCTAACACTGATCCGCAGAGTTCAGATCCCAACTGGACAGTACTGGGGTCTGGAATTGTGGTAAGTTGAATTGCCGGTAGTCCTGAAGCCACTAAGTCGCAGCCGTGTGCCGCTCTCCGTCTGATTTGCCCAAAGGGAGGTTCAAGTGCGCAGCGTGGCAGGGCTTTTCCGACAACTTAGGGTCAGCAAACAACCCCGCCCCACAACATTCTCGCAGTGCTTCCGTACGGTACTCGATTACTTGTCCCAGGCCATGAGTACCCGAAAATGAACAGGGATCATTTGTATGGGGGCACAGGCATGCACGGATGTTTTACCATATATTTCTTTAATCCCTGTTTTCGGGTACTTATGGCCTAGGACAAGTACGAGTAGATGGTCTTATCCTATTGCGATTTTACAGCCCTTTTTGCAGCCTTGTCAGCTAGCCGAGCAGAGCGGGGGATAGCATCTCAAATAGGACTAGCCAAAAAGACTTTCAGCCTCTATTGCACCATCGGGACAGGCAGACTTGAACAGAAACAGGGTTTATAAAAGAGTTCCTAGTTAGTATCCCTTGGGGTGTCTGAAACAGTCAAATTCGTAGCCAACACGCTAAGGCCATATTCAGCCCCAGAATGCCAGACTTGGTCAGAAGATACGATTTTCAGCCCTTTCGCTGCCCAAATGACTCAGCATTATTGCCAAGTTAAATATTCTCAGCAAATCATAATTCTTAGTGTGCCTGGCTACGAATTTGACTGTTTCAGACACCCCAAGGGCTATCATAGAGTGGCAGATTCGAGAGATTGCCCACAGCAGAGAGTGTGCTGGAAAAATACAAGTACAGTTCTCGAACACAAGGGAGGTGCACCAAGACCTCGAAATTATCTTTTGGAGTAACTGCGGATTATCTTTTTTTTTGGTCCTCACCAAGGGGCGTGTTTTTCTGTGATTTCTCCCCCCTATCCTCGATGGGGAATTTCACCCTTATAGCACATTTTCCTTGCATTCGAGTACTACTGGTGATTGAAGGCGAGCCACGCCCCTTGCTAACAGAAAAGACGGATGCGGTTTTGACTCTTAAGTTTGCCAAGGTTAAGATGCTCTACTCCGATCTCACATTGGCATATGGTCTCGGTTAAGGCATGTTCACATCCGCTACCTGGCAGAACACAACGGCATCTTGTGAACTTTCGTAGAAGTAATACACACACGCGTTCTATACCGAACCGTTAGCCGAGTCAGGATTGCAAAGGTGAAAGACCATCTGATGAATTCAGCCCCGGGAAGTGCAAAATCTTCGTCGCCAATTCAAAAAGAGGGAGATGTGACTTCTTGGCGTAGGGCTGTTGGGGGAAATGTCAATGTGACATTTCGCAGCCTTACTCCCCACCCTGATTTTCTTCAGCTCTCGGGGGATTCTTGACCGCCTTCAGACCCCTCTCTTTCCCCTTCCCACATGTCCTCTATCAGCCAGACTTCAGACAGTATGGACTGCATGGGGAATATAGGGTCATTCAATGTCAACAGTTTCAACAAGACCATCCACACAACCATAACAGATGACAAGGCTCAGGTACTGCGGTGGCTGTCACCCCTAGAGCCTCATAGAAGGCACCAGTATTTAAGAGAGAACCGGGTCAAGGGCATAGGAAAATGGATTTTCCAATCTAGCGAATTTCGGAGATGGGATGTGGAGGAAGATGGATCATCTCACCGTGTGCTATTTTGCCACGGCGATCCAGGTGTGGGGAAGACTTATCTTAGGTAATATAAGAAATGGAGAGAGAGATCACAGATGGCTAACTAGAGGCTTTAGCTCAGTGGTAATTGATCATTTCTACCGCAGTGGGCAGGGTATCATGGTTGCGGGGCTCTATTGTGACTACCTCGAGAGGAAGAAACAGACCACATCCAACATGCTAGGGGCTATGCTCAAACAGCTAGTGGCGCGCGGAGATATCCCGGAGAACATACGCAAAGCTTTCGAAGGAGCCAAGGAACATTTTGGCGGGGTTGGCCCAGATGTTTCCGAGCTTCTCGAAATGCTAAAGATGGCAATTTCTCAACTCCGGCGGGTGTTTATATGTATTGATGGCTTGGATGAATCTCTCTCTGAGCATCAGACCGGCCTTCTTAGAGCTCTGAAAACTATCGTCCAAGAGTTACCAAATATTCGATTATTCTTGACCGGCAGGCCTTTCATTCGCAACGAGGCTGAGAGGTACTTCCGCAGCCTGGATACACTCTCAGTGAGTCCAAAAAGGGAAGATATAGAACTTGTTTTAAGGATCAAGTTGGACGAGGACACAGAACCCGATGCTATGGATGACGGTCTAAAGGCAGATATAATGGAACTTATTCCTCAAACAATGTCAGAGATGTACGCCCAGGCGCCGGATTTTCCCGTATTGTGTAGAAGTCAAGCCACTTACTAATGATAGTGTATAGATTTCTTCTTGTCTTTCTCAGCGTCGACACGATCCTCGATCAGACGACAATTCATAGGAGGAAGGAAAAGCTTAGGCAAATGTCAAGTGGCCAAGACGTAGCGGACGTATACGCTACCACTTTGAAAAGAATAAAAGCACAGAAGCAGGATAGGGCGAGGCTAGGAATGGAAGCTATCATGTGGATAGCTTATTCAGAGCGCCCATTAGCACCAGACGAACTATGTCAAGCCTTAGGAGTAGAGATAGGGTCTGGAGATCTAAATAGTGATAATACCCCTTCAATCCGGACCATATTGAACTGTGGGCTGGGATTAGTTACTGTCGATTCCTCGTCTTCCAAAGTCCGTCTCGTTCATTTCACTCTACAGGAACATATCCTAGCAAATGCTGCGCTTTTTCATACTCCCCATTCGATAATAGCAGAGGTATGCTTAACCTACCTTAACTTTACATTCATCAGGGACCTTTCCCCGGCTCTCTCTTCTCCCCGCCCTACAACTCCCCTTCTTGAGTACGCTTCTCATTTCTGGGCGGCACATGCTCAAAGTGAACCCTCGGAGCAAGTGATCCCGCTTGCGCTAAAGCTACTTGATCGATTCGATAGACACATATCTTGCTCACTCCTCTTACGGGACGAATTTGAGTTTCGGGATCCCTTCGATATCGCCGGTAATCCCATTGGATTCACGGGGCTACACTACACAGCTTTGTTCGGGCTTTCAAAAATCATGGTTCCCTTACTTAAGGTCAAGAAATGGGATCTTAACACAACAGACCTGTGTGGAAATACGGCGCTGCTTCTTGCTGCCAAGAACGGGCATGGTGAGATGGTGAAGCTCCTGCTGGAGCAGGAGGGTCTGAATCCGGATTCGGCAAATCACCTGGGTCAAACCCCATTGTTGGGAGCTGTTGAGGGTGGGCATGAGGAAATTGCGCAGATGTTATTGGGGCGGAATGACGTCAACCCAAATACCAGAGATGAGTCTGGCGAACTACCAACTACACCACTTTTATTAGCTCTCAGGAATGGGCATAAGAAGACTGTAGAGCTTCTGTTACAGCGGAGCGATATTAATCCGAACACTACAGATGGGGATGGCGAGACACCATTGCTGTTCGCTATTCAGGGCCGGGATGAGGGAATTGTGAAGCTACTATTAGCTCATGAAGGTGTCGATCCCGAGATGGCAGATCGCCAGGGCCAAACCCCATTGTCACGGGCTGTTGGGAACAGGGGTGAGGGAGTCGCGAAGATGCTATTAGAGCGGTACAATGTCAATCCCGGTACAGCAGATAAGGATGGCCGAACACCATTTTCCTGGGCTGCTGAGGCCGGGTGTACCAGAGCCGCCCAGGTGCTATTGGATCGGAACGATGTCAACTCTGACAGTGCTGACAAGAGTGGCCGAACACCGTTTTCATGGGCTGCCGGCGCCGGGAGTAGCGGAGTTGTCCAGATGCTATTGTATCGGAACAATGTGAACCCTGACAGTGCCGACAAGAATGGCCGGACTCCAATTTCACGGGCTGCTGAGAGGGGGCACAGCGGAATTGTACAGATGCTACTGGGAAGGAAAGACATTAATCCCGACAATGGTGGCAAGAGTGGCCTAACACCATTGTCATGGGCTGCCGGCAATGGGTACGAGGGAGTTGCGGAAATGTTATTAGATCGGAGCGATGTCAATCCCAGTTCAGCGGATAACAGTGGGCGAACACCATTTTCATGGGCTGTCGGGGGCGGGTGTAGCAGAGTTGTGCGAAGGTTGTTAGGACGGAAGGGTGTTAATCCAGACGCGGCAGATAAGAGTGGCCGAACACCATTGTCATGGGCTGTCGGTGGTAGATGCGAGGAAATTGCAGAAATGTTATTAGAGCGAAGCGATGTCAATCCCAGTGCCACAGATGAGAATGGCCGGACACCCTTTTCGTGGGCTGCTGGGGCCGGGTGTAGCAAAGTTGTGCGAAGGCTATTGAAGCGGGGTGATGTCAACCCCGACGTGGCGGATGAGAGTGGCAGAACACCATTTTCATGGGCTATCGGTAATGGTTACGAGGGAATTGCAGAAATGTTATTAGAGCGGAGCGATGTCAATCCTAGCACGGCAGATAAGAATGGCAGAACACCATTTTCATGGGCTGCCAGGGCCGGGTGTAGCAAAGTTGTGCGGAGTCTAATGGAACGTAAGGGCGTTAATCCCGACGCAGCAGATAAGAGTGGCCGAACACCATTGTCATGGGCTGCCGGGAGTGGGGAAATTTGGGGAATGCACATAGAGAGGAACTATGTCAATCCCAACACACTAGATGAGACTGGCCGAACACCATCCTCACAGGCTATGCATCCGCAATCGGAGATTGTGAAGATGCTCTTGGAGCGAAGCGATGTCAATCCCGACAGAGCAGATAAGGATGGTGGAACACCACTTTCGTGGGCTGCCTGGAACGGAAATGCTAGAATTGTGAAGATGTTATTGGAGAGGGATGATATCAAGCCGGACAAGGCAGACAACAGTGGCCGAACACCATTTCTGTGGGCTGCAATGTGTGGGAGGTCGTGGGTTGTGCCCATGCTATTGAAACGGGGTGACGTCGATCCCCATACGGCAGATAAGGGTGGCAGAACACCATTTCATTGGGCTGCCCTGTATGGGCATCAATGGGTTTTGGAGGATCTATTGAGGAATAATATCAACCCCGACACGGTAGATGAGACTGGTCGAACACCGCTTTTGTGGGCGGCTATGTATGGGAGGGAGAGGATTGTGAAGATGCTATTGGAACGGAATGATGTCAATCCCGAGACGGCAGACGTCGGTGGTGGAACACCATTTTATTGGGCTGCTAGGTATGGGAGTGTAGAGATTTTGAAGATGCTCTTGCGGCGGGGCGGTGTCAATCCCGACAAGGCAGATGAGAGTGGTCGAACACCGCTTTCGTGGGCTGCTATGTTTGGGCGTAGGAAGGCAGTGAAGATGCTGTTGGGGCGGAACGATGTCAATCCTGATATGGCAGATAAAAGTGGCCGAACGCCCCTTTCGTGGGTTGCCGAGAGTGGGTACGAGGAAATTGTGGAACTGCTATTAGAACTGAACGATGTCAACCCACATAGCCTCGACAAGAGTGGCCGAGCACCACTGTTGTGGGCTACGGAGAATGGGCGTGAGAAAATTGTGAGAATGCTTCTAGAGCGGCACTGTGCCCATCCCAAGATTGAAGACAGGAGACGGGAATTACAGTTTTCATTGGCTACCGAGAGCCGACATGAGGAAATTGTGGACATGCTATTCGACCAGAAAAATAGCAATCCCAGCGCCTCAGATGAGATTGACCAGACATCATTTTCATCTACGGCCGCGCTTGGGTCTAAGGAGATTGTAGACATACTAGCAGAAAAGAACAACCTCATCCCCGGCACGGCGGATGGGGATACCCGAACGCCGTTTCCATGTCCTACTGAGAGTGGCTATGAGAAGGTTGTCCATGGGCAAGGTGGGTGGCATGACCTCGATGCTATATTACGACTTAGGAAGGAATCATCTGAGCCCTCCACAACTAAGCTCCCCCCGTTGTCCGAACCACCACTCAAACGGATCCGCCTGTTTTAATATATAGCGGACCGCAGCAAATTGCCCCCCTCCACATGCGTATACGAAGTCTCCCCTACGGCCCGTTGCCGTGGTTTCCCGTATTTTTAATCACAGGCACTTTCTTCGCCCACATCACTATCCCTCGTCCCGCCATGTGGGGACCTACATCCCCTGTTAGAATATACTAGAAGAATACAGGAAGTTTGACGGCGGAGTTTGGTGCTCGATAAAAGATGCGAGAGGTGGGGTAGCAGCGGTGGAGAAAAGAGGGGCAGATGTGGTGAGGAGGAGGAGAGGGGAAATGGAGGGCAAGAGGATGAGGTGATAAGTGGTGGAAATGACGTGATATATAGGAACCACTCTGGTGCGAGTAGTCTTGTTTTTTGTACTTAAGGGTGTTGTTTACGCACAATTGTAGAAGTCAAGTCAGCGAATAGTTTTTGCCTCTTATACAGCTTTGGGTTTCCCCTCCTGTACTTCTCTATATACGATCGGTAGTTATCCCCAATTGATAATAGAAAGTAATGTTTGGCCATACTCATCTGCCCTGTTGGCACCGGCATCGGTTCGTTCTAATAACATCTCGGCAATTCCCTCATGCCCATCCTTAGCGGCTAGTAAGAACAGTGTCCGGGCCTTGCAATCTGCAATATCGGGTAGCGCCTCAACTATCTTCGCATGGCCATTCTTGGCTGCCCACAACACCGCCGTATTTCCAAACAAGTCAGTGGCGCTGAGATGCCATTTATAGACCTTAAGCAAAGAATCCATGATCTCCAAAACTGCGAGAGGGACTCCAGCGTGGAGCGCCATGAATTGTGTCGTGCCAATACCACCTCCAAAGTACCTCTTTATACGCATTAACTCCCTGCATAGGATTAATTTGTAAGATATGTGTGCACTGAATCGATCAAGTAGTTCCAAACACAATCGAAATTACACTTGCCAAGGCTTGTCTTTGAGAATGTGCTCGCCAGTAACAAGAGGCGTATTCAAGAAAGGGGGTTCTAGGTAGGGGTGAATCGAGAGCTGGCGAAAGGTGCTTGATGCACCTAAAGTTGAGTTAAGTCAAGCAAACCTTGGCGATCATCGAATGGGGGCTACAAAAAGTGTAGGATGGGCTAGGATATGGTCCTGTAGAGTGAAATGAACAAGACGCACTTTGGAAGACCAGGAATCGACTGTGACCACTCCGAACCCGCAGTTCAATACGGCCCAAATCAAAGGGGCGTTGTCATTGTCCAAATCGGTGGACCCTATTTCTACGCCTAAGGCTTGACACAGCTCATCCGGTGACAGTGGCCGCTCTGAAAATTCTATCCGCATTATCGCCTCGATTCCCAGACGTGCCATATGTTGTTATGAGATCTGGATTGAAGGACGGGCTGGACAAATGAAGAAGGACAACGAAGTGAAGGAGGGAATATCTTTCTATTCTGTGGATTCGTATCTGGCTTACTTTTCTATCTAAGGAGAAGTACAGGGTCCATATAGAAAATACAAGAGCTTTCCCGCGCACTCAACTCTTATCGCCAGAACATAGAGAGAGTTCGAACAACTTCCTAGGCCCGCCAGAAGTCCCTTCGGTGATGGCACCGCATTAGCGGAATTCCGGTCCTCCGTTTCCACTCTTCGCATATTCTTCTCGCCTTGCTTTCCGATCATCGACCATGAGTGCGTACAGGGTTCCGAATAGTCCGACTGGTCAAGTCTTGGAAGCAGGACCAGGCTGGCCAGTCCTGGTTGTTGTCGATGACTGGTCCCGGACCAGTCTTTATAAAAGATTGCATGAGAGTCGGAATGGCACCTGGGCCAACACTCGCTAAGAATAGAAGTATAGCTAGAGTAGGATCTTAAAGCCGTTTGCCACGTTATAAATCAACAGCCCCTCAATACAAGTTGAAAGAACATTCCGGAGAGGATAGCATGTGGTGGAAATGCGATTACACGATGGATAAGTGGCATCAAATACCAGTATTGTGGCATGTGGTCACGTAATATCACTCACTTGTAGCACACAAAATAGTTTAGATACTTAAGAACCTATTTTCGCCACCCCTAATCTAAGCGAGGCACTATCCCCACCATATAATCCATTGAAACAATATATTTAATTAAGAAAAGCTTTATTTGAACGTAATATATTGTGATAAAAATAGCATATCCTATTGCTTGGAGAACCTGGTAGGACCAGTCCAGTCTTCCGCCGACCATTCGGAACCCTGTTACTGGCAGGCCTAAGGGAGGAGTACAATCACTAGCCAGGGGGGAAGGGGTCTTCCCCGACAAGCCCGATAAGAGCGGCCAAACACCACTCTCATATGCCGCGAGGGATGGACACACGGAGGTGGTGGAAATGCTACTCCGGAGGGGAGAGGTCGATCCTGACAAGCCAGATGATATGGGCCAAACACCTGTCTTGTGTGCTGCTAAGAATAAGCATGAGGAAGTAGTGAAAATACAAGTTAGGCGAGAAGATGTCAACCCCAACAAGCCACATAGTGACCGCTGCACATCCCTCTCGTATGCTGCTCGCCATGAATGGGAGGAAACAGTGGGAATACTTCTCAGTCGGGAAGAGGTTAACACCAACACGCCCGATAAGGACGGTCGAACACCGCTATCGGACGCTGCTCATGGCGGACATGAAGCACTAGTGAAAACACTACTGCGGCGGGAAGAGGCCAACCCTAACAAGCCAGATGATGACGGTAGAACACCCCTCTAGTATGCCGCTGAGAGTGGACATGAGGGAGTGGTGGAAATACTACTCTCGCAAGATGAGGTCAGACCTGACAAGCCTGATGGGTACGGCTCAACCCCGCCCTCGGTTCCTGCTCAGAATGGGAATGAGGGTGTGGTGAAATTACTACTTGGTCTGGAAGCGGTTAGCACTGACACACCCTGATGATGGCCGTACACCACTGTCGTATGCTGCTGGTCATGGACATGAGGGAGTGGTCAAAAGCTTGCTGGGACAGCAAGAGGTCAACCCCGACAAGCCAGATCAGCACGGCCAAACTCCGCTCTCGCAAGCAGCTATTAGTAGGCATGAGTGTGTAGTGCAAATACTTCTCTCGCAGAAAGATGTCAACCCTGAAAACCCCGATAATTGCGGCCGAACACCCTTCTTCCTTGCTGCCAATAGGGGACATGAGGGAGTGATGAAAATACTACTTGGGCGGGAGGAGGTTAACCCAGACCAGTGAGATATTCTCGGCCGAACACCGCTCTCGTTTGCCGCCTGGATGGACTTGAGGCAGTGGTGAAGATACTACTCAGGAGGGAAGAGGTTAATCCCAACAATCCGCGTAATGACGGCCGAACACCGCTCAGGTGGGCCACTAGTTATTGTCACAGGAGGATAGCGGCGCTACTACACTCTACAGAAGCCATAACGGCCCGATCACCTAAGAGCACTAAGACCGAAACTAATTGAACTCACCATTCTTTCCCGTACCGCCGATATTACTGATGGAAGCTGTCTTGGACCTCATCACCTGTGGATGTGGTATATCCAATGAGGTGGGAATGTATATATATATTATCACACTTGCATGATACTCCCTATCTCTCGGAGCTGAGCGCGAATTTCAGAGTTTGTGTTCGCAACCTGTAGTAGAGTGGGGTCGGTGGGGTGCAATAGTTTCATTACTATCAGAACGTGTATTTTATAGCTTTGATGTTTTTACCCTCTCCTATTGACATTTCCCCCTGCCGGCCAATTCTGACTTGTGCCTTTTCATTTCTTTCTCGTGGGGTTTTTTTTCCGACCACGTATTAAAACGAAATAGGTGGCCACTTTTAGTCTAAAACAGACATTTTCATAGTACAACTTGTGTTCGATTTTTTTCGGCACAAATGGTACACATACCTTGCCGTAATGAGATATCAACTCAGCAAGAGGATTCACCGAAAATCTGTACGAGAGCTATGGGATTGTCTACCCCTCCTTAATTACTCAGAAACTTGTCTCTCGGATTCCTAAGGATTTTTGCGAGGTGACATATTCGTTGCATAGGACGCCGGTGTCTGGGCTTTGATCTCCGGAGCCGATACTTTACACCATTAGAACTTTTACCCTTACGATATCATACGTTATCAAGAATTCTAGCCCCGGGTGAAATTCAGTGCTGTATAAAGGAAAAGAAGGAAGGAAGGAAGGGGAAAAAAGAGGAAAAAGTCAAGTGCAGATACACACTCACACCCCGCTGCCCCGAATCTCGATATCCGGATACCTTACTGGTTCCTATGAATCCCAATATGTTCTAAATTTCTTTACACCAAATCCTAACCTGTCGTCCCAGATCACTCGCTGTGCCGGACAAACCTCCCGGATAGCAGGGTGCGAGCGTAGACAACCCCCCGCCCAAGGAGACACCTACATTGTATTCCCCACGATATTACAGTTTAGCCTACCTTTTGCCACACTGCCGAATCTGCTGTAATCTCATGAAATCTTCCAGCTCCCACGGGTTGGTACAAGCAGTGCGCCAGCACCAACGAGCCACCCTAAGAGCAAAAACACAAAAACCTCAGAGTACGCATAAGATTCTCAGGTTTCCGTTTTCACTAGCAGAATGGAAGGACGTTGTAAGTCTCACATTTGCCCAAATTTAGCGATCGTTCGTGGGCGTGAATCATCATAGTATGGAGAGGTAAGGTGAAAGCGCACTGAGCTATTGCAGGATATGGACGTGGGAGGATTCCCCGGCTCGACAGTGACCTTCAACCCCCCACAGCCAAAGATGAAATGATGAAACTTTCCTACCAGTTAGGCGCAGTCTCATACTTTCGCTCTTGCGCTCCTCCCTTCTCTCCTCCGTGCCCAAACTCAAATGTACGCTACAGCATCCCCACCACCTCCAATCCCGAAAACAGAAAGCCACCACAACACCCACAAAACAGCGCTATGTAACTAAACAAACAAACAAGTGCTCAGAATGCCACCCTCAGTCCGCTTTCGTTTTGGTTTCAATTTACCCGGAACGGAAGTGCCTCCGGAAGCAACCCCCAAAGCGCAAAAATTAATCAAACAAATCAAACATATCCATCCGTCAACGAACAATCCTCTCGAATCTGGCATCCGGACAATATGAACTGCAACTCGTTCGGTCGATCGATAGCAGAGCAAGTAGGGTATGGTAATAAGTAAGGTTTGATCCCCGAATACGGTACTCAAGGATGGGTGGAGTATGTGCGGTGGGCATTCAGCGGTAATACATGCACAGTGTGATATGTAAATATGTATGTATGTACCTTACCGCAACAACCCTCCAATTATCCAAATGCGGATACTAATCCGAGTGACGCCCCATGACACCGCATTCCAACCGCCCCTTTTCCACCTTTCCAAGTGCACCAGCCGCCTATGACCGTGCTGGGCAAGACGTCTGAAAAGATAACAGAGATTAAATTACACTAGGGCGGAGTATGGCGCGTGCACTGGTAGATACCAGCACCCATACCTACAGTTCGCCGGGTAGAAACCTAAAGTGGGTTGTCGAAGTATCCACTTTCGCTCAAGTTAAATTTGATTTTCTTTGCCCGAGTTGCATCACATCGATCACACATATCACACCCCCTTGTCTCATTATATCACAAGGATGTGAAAGCAGCTAGCGCCTATGCTAAGAGCTGGCTAGGACAAATACGGCAGGAAAGTACGGATATTGTTCTAATTGAGAATGGTAAACATTGGAAGGAAGGGGGTCAAGGACAAAACTTGTAATTAATTAATAAATTATATGGTAATAAGTATGATATTCGCACCGGTCATCGCTGTTTTGGTTCATCAAGTGCGTTGCGTTGTCCGTTTCCGTGCTTCAAGTGAAAACCGGCCTAAAAAAATAAATAAAAATAATAGAAACGGAGATCCCACTGTACTCCGAATTCCAGAAAGAGATAAACATGGAAGAGAACAAAGGTGTCAGGGGTGGGAAATTTTGTCGAGCCGACTTCGATTAAGTTTAAAAAAGGACCCTTGCCATTATACACACACCACACCAACTAATAACAAAAAACTACCTCCAAGGTGGAAGAAATCTACATGTTCATTGCGAATTCCCCAAATGTAAAAGACCAGGAAAAAACCCCAAGTAAAACACCCATTAAATGCCGTCGGTTCGTGTAAATGCCTTTCCCCCTCCTTTTCCCAGACCCGCAAGCAATCGTCAAGCCGTTCGTTCAAACCGCATGAACATTGCTAGCGTAAATGTCATTGCATTTACAAGAGGTAAGCGACAGCACCAATGAGACCGGCCAAAGCAGCACCAGCAACAGTGGCCTTGTTGGCAGAACCGGTGAATGGCGGAGTACTTGGGGCGCTGGTTGGTGCTGGCTTGGTGACGTTGGCACCCGGACCAGCTGAACCAGAGGAAGGCTTGGAGGTTGGGATGGTGCCGTTGGGGTAAACAGGGTTGGATGAGCCAGTAGGAGCAGGGCCATATCCGGTTCCGATTGGAACAGAGACAGAGCTACGAATGTTAATATGGTCAAACAACTTCAATGGAGGAATGATTGCTACTCACCACTTTCCAGTGCAGGCAGCGGTCGGGAGGATGGTAGTGTAGACCTTGGTGCGAGTGCAAGGGCAGTCGGTGATAGTCAAAGTAGTGGCCTTAAACCCAATTATCAGCAATTGCAGTCCCAATTCTCAAACGGAATGCATACCTTGGTGACAGTGTAGGTCTTGTTACCCTCCACAATCGTAGTGGGCAATGGGCAGTAGGTAGTGTATTTTGTGACAACCTCAGTGGTGGTGTACTCAGTACCGTTCTTGACAGCGGCGGCAGAGGCACCAGCAACGACAGAGAAAACAGCAGCAATGGTAGCGAAACGCATTTTGACTAGTTATAATGTTTTTTAAGAAAAACTTAAAAAGGGGGAATTATTAAGTAGAGTGTTGGGGGTGTTATTAAAAACGAGTGAATACGCAAAAAGAGCGAGCGTGGTGATCGTGCAAGAAGATAAAAGCAAGAGTGAAGAAGCGACTGTGGGTGGTGAAAGAAGGGAGAGGAGAGTTAGTTTGGGTCGGCTGCGAGGTCTTTATAGACGGTTTGCAGATTATGTTGAAATGGATGGACGGGGGAATAGGGTTTGTGACCTCTCTACTCTGGCTGCCACACTAGCCGGGGCCGAGAGCATGGACGTGGGCGTCAAGCTACAGGGATGTGGAAGAAAAAAATACAGCGAGTCAGAAAAAAGGGGTGGGTGTGGGCCTCTCCCTCCCCCTAACCCTTCCGCATTTCCCACCGCTTGTCCGGGTATTGGGGGGGGGGAGTGGCTCTCTTCACGCCGCACTCACTCTCACCCTCGCTGCAGTATTGTCTCTCCCCCTGTGCCCGTTAGCGGATAGGGAAAGGCTCGTGCGGGCCTGTTTTCCTTTGGGGGTTGATGGGTGCAACTCTCTACCGATTCTGGGAAATTGGCATTCATTCATTCATTCATTCATTCATCCACACTTATTTCCCTTTCCTATTCACTGCCAAAAATAGCAGGCTACGGAAAAGGTTATCTCTTGAATTTGAGCAAACGGATCGAGTGACTTGGATTGTTGTCCCACCCCCATGTCAATCAATTTTCTCGCCGCACTTGTGCCAAATTGAGAATGTGCTCCCCTCTGGTGCAGGGAGGAAATCCACACTCATTGAAGGAAAAGTGAAAGTGAAGGGAAAAAAGGAGTTCACATGTCGACCAATCGGACGCGCCACCTTGGCTTTGGATCGAGGGAGAATCTGGTACGGTACCTTATTTCAGGCACAAATAGAACACACACCAACGGTGATGAGTCTTGTGTCCATTATGGGAAGCCTGGGTGCAGAACTTGGTTAAATTAGCCATAGTTGGTTGATTGATTGACCGATTGCTGTTGACAATCAATTGATCTTCGGGTGTTGTTGCTATTGTAGTTGTTGTTGATGACTTTTCTTACACCTTGATCTACAGATATGGTACAAAGTGCAGTAATCGTTTGTCGGTTGCGACCATTTCCGGACAACTCTTCTAATTTGCGATACCTCACCATTCCAGCACTTTGCTCGAGGCTTCGTACAGTACGGCACACCGTTGACGAACGAGATGGTCGACCCGCTCACCGGAAGCCGTCAACACGTGGTAGATGGGAAGAAGAAAGAAGAAAGAAGAAAGAAAGGTTTTTCAAGCAAAAGACCAAGACGGCAACTTCTGCGTAACTCTTCACCCGCTCGGCTACCAGCAGAATCAGTCTCTTTCTCAGGCAGCGGCAGGGCCAGCATCGCTCTCTCTCCTTATGATTACACGCTCCACCAAAGTATTTTCCCTACACAAAGCATTTTTGCCCCAAGTGCCGGTACGGTACCGCACCTGCTTTCAATCTGCGTCTTCCCTCCTGGGGCAAGCCACAGCAGACTGCGATAGCAGCGACTGTCGCTGACTGCCTCTTCTCCCCTCGCACGCTGCACCCGCCACTCGAACAACATCAAACTCACTCGGTTAGGCTGTTTGCCCGTCTCACCACAAACCCCTTCCTTCCTTCCCACCTTCCTTCCTCTCCACTCCACTCCATCACCTGAAAGCAAGTGAAATGAAATAAATCTCATCCAATAACTCCTTCCGTCGAATCGCGCCTCTCCGGATACAAGTCGACTTACTCGAGTACCGGTACAGTAAGTAGTACCTTGTTGCAAGTACCGTATCCCTCATCACCCCATTTTATGGCACTGGAGCGTGGAAGAGAAAATGTTTCACTGATTCACCGTCCCGGCCGAACCGAGCTGATTCCTGCATGTCTTGTGAGATTACTACGGCAGGCGAGAAGTTGGTTGGTTGGTTCTAGCCCTATTCGTCATTTATCGTAATACTAGTGCCTTACTTTTGCAGCACTCCAGTGTTGCCTACGGTGATCGCCACTTGGGGAATTGTCTGCACACCAATCATGGGCTCGCCAATTACCGTACCGGAGCTAGCGGATTCCGCTGCAGTTTTCAGACACCTTGCACACAGATTCCCGGATACTTTTGGAATGGGCAAGCTACCGTAGCTGACCGAATCGGAGCTGGAATGTCAGGCAGAATATCTCGAGCCGGAGCACTCGGGCACGAGTACAGTCCTCGCACCACTAGTAGAGTACACGTACAGGCTACAGAACTCGAGCAGATTACGGAAAGTCCTCGCTACGCTATGGTAGTGAACACTTGTATTGTCCCTGGACAAAAATTAACCGCAGGAAAAAACTTCGGCCATGACAACGGCACACCCCCACCAAACCCACTATCACGAAAATCAAAATCAAAAATACAAATTAAAAATGTAAATACATAGTAGGACACATAGTAGAAATTTATCTAGAGAAATTTCTTCGGGTGGTGTTACAAGTAGAAGTGCGCGGTTAATTTTGTCCACTAACCATACCATCCATCGCCTTATTTATTTATTTTCTTTCTTTCTTACTTCCTAGCCTCAAGTCCTAAAGAATACCCATCTATGTTCTCGAGAAAAAAACGCCCGGTTCTAATATTCCGCGACACGGGAGATCTTGGTGGTAATTACCCCCTCGCTCTACTCGTATTGCAGTACTCGTACGGTGCATACGGTGCATACGGTGCTCGAGTAGTCGGGTCCCAGTATGGTGAATACCGTGTTGGTACTCTTCAGAACTATGGCGCAATTCGCTATGCTATGCTATCACGGCAAATAACCGAAATTAAAAGTTTATGGTTTTCTTCTTCTTCTTTTCTTCTCCTGCCCTTTGCGTGCTTCGAGAATGAATGAATGGTGGGGACGGCGAATGTTGCTCGATATCGCCCGGTGAAGGCGGCAGGCAGGCTCGTCGGGACGCGCCTCGCTATTGGTGGAGCTATAATGCCCCGATGTGAGGGAAGAATTACGAGTAAGGGCGGAAGAAAGTATCATTCGCTGCTTCAGCCTTTGACATGATAATGATACTTGCCCCCGATACCCCTCCCCTCCCTCCGTGACCCAACACAATTACCCGAGCACAAGTATTTGCTACTAAAACCGGTAACAAAGTTCACCTCGAGAATTAATTCCCCTGACAATAATATCTCTCTCTACAAATATCCCCATCACATAATATCACCGCCCTATTGTTTTTTGTTTCGCTTTCCTGTAACCCTTTTCCATCCAGAAATGAATGAACGGGATCAAACCTGTCAGCGGCTGTAACACTCGCGACGTTTCTTGGTAAATACTGGTACCGCACAGAAGGGGCTCAAATACCCGTACCGGTAACCGGGGCTTGCTTCTTGATTGATTGATTGCTTGCTTGCTTGCTTGCCTGATACCCCTACAACCAACACGCTGCTCGGGTGAGAGGAAGGAAGGAAGGAAGGAAGGCACGAGCCTGGAACGTGGATACAGCAGTACGGTATGCGTTATCATAGCGAAGAGAAGGGTTCTCGGATACCGGAATCGGCATGGAGAAAAGGACCCAATCTACTAGTAATGCGCAGTGCAGAACATCCCCCTTTTCTTTCTTTTTCACCTACTTTGTGATGTTTGTCCCTTACTTGGTTCTGTACGCGTACGGTACCATACCCGAGTACAGTACTTTCCATTCCTGCCTGCATACCGCTGCAGCAGTAGGCGCGATCCCACGTGCCAGCAATGTTGTGGATTCAAGTTTCTCTTCAGAGCTCTCTGTTTAATTACCACTTGGCAAGCCACTAAACTCGAGGGTTCACCCACCAACCACCCGCGAATCCCAAAGACATCGGACACCTTGGCGAAGGGTCCGCGCTTTTGGCGCACCTTTGCATCAGGACGGCCGGATACGGAGTATCATACCAGTAAGTGTCTATGAAATTTGCGACCATACCGGTGTCTGATTCCCCGGAGCGAAACCTCTACTCAAGGATTGGACTCGCTTTAGCGAGCACCCGTTACTCGTTATGTCGTGAAGCTGCCAGCACTCGAGCACGGTGGGAAGTTTAAAATACATCTCCGCCCCGAGACCTGGAAAGTGTCAAATCCCACGGATTCTACATCGGTCGGCACTCCACTGTACTACTTGTAGTACTCGAGTACCTACGGTACCTACCTGCCTGAACTCGATGTCATGCAGTTGCATATCCGCTCTAGCTGTGGCGTCACTAGTGTTTCCTAGCGCAGTGTGCGTTCTATCATACTCCAAAGTGATACTTGTGGCTGATAGCTGAATGCTACGCCCAGCATTTTGGGGTCGCGTTGTGCGGTAACTTACGTCGCGGTTTCGGAACTATCATAGCTTCACAATACCACCCCGCGGTAGGATACCGGTACCCCACGCCACGGGCAGCGCTTGTCCATAGCGCACGTAGGCAGCTGGGCACAATTTCATGATAATTCACTTACACTAGATAACAAGAATTCTGGAAGGACAAGGTGGATACAAAGTGCAGTAGCGGCAAGCTATCTCTGCACGTACCGCGCTCAAATAAATTACAGTACGTCCCCTCCGAAACGAAACGCGCTTAATTTACTAAACCCTTACGGTACAGACTTTCAACTAGGGTAATCTTATTTGAAGAAGGTGATAGGTCGTGTATGAGCCACAGCCCTCAGCATTCAATAAATCTCCGGGCGAACTTGGCGCCAGGATTCGGGTGCGTGTGCCGTGCCTGGCCTCCTGTGGCGTACGGCGCCCGTTCACAAGAGAATGCCGGAATTGAGAATCTCGCTACCGCAGGACGGTGGATCCCGGTCTGTTGGATTTTTTCCCCTTATGTCTCGCCCCAGTAGTGGAAGAGAATTTTTTTCCCTCTGTTTCTCCCCTTGGTCCAGAGGGGGACTCAGGATGTCCTATCAGTAGTGCCGTTCCCCACTGGTCTAGTTTTTGCGGTACTTGTATCATACTTTTAGGTAAAGTGGGCGTACGGTAGCATTAAAGGGGTTTGCCTATTTGTTTGTTTGTTTTTGTTTGTTCCCGGATTGTCCGGCTGAGGGAACTAGCAGTCGTAGGGGGCTCGAGGAAGCAGAGGCCATCGTGAGAGTTCAGTCGCATTGGGGTTGGTTTTAGGTACTGTATTGTTTGTAGATGGATGGGATACTGGGATGGTATTTGTAAATTCGAGCTTTTCCACTGGTGTATCTATTTACCTGGGGGGGCGTCATTTTTGAGCATGCCCACAAGTAGACGACGAACTGTTGCACCAGTCCTCTACCTCTTGTTCTACCCTTGCGACCTTAGGAAGGAAGTATACCGGTACCCGAGTTTTTGAGCGAAGTCTGTGGAGACCGGAGCTACTCGAGCACGTTGCCCATATGGTGAGGATCATTCCACCCGCTGCGCTCATCGGGGATCTACCGGAGTGTCATGCTACCCAATATTGAGGCGCGAGCGGATACTGTGGTACTCGAGTAGGTGATAAGACAGGGATTATACTAGTATAGTATCAACCCTCTGGCCCGTTTGAGCATTTCCGTGATGGATTTGCTCCCTTGTCTCTAGTACGAGTAAAGATAGGACTCTGGAAACCTTGAGCGTCCGATTAGCCACGCCTGGGGCCCGGATGCCGGTACTGAGTCCGGCGTTCGGGTATGGTATGGTTCCTGGTGAGTGTTCCATCGCCTGCCATACGGTACAAGTACTGCTTTGCGTGAGGGATCTTCCTTGACCCCACTATGAGCTCCTACGGTACAGTACTATACGAGTATTCATCCGTAGCAGCTTATTTGTCGAGCTCGGGAAGTCTGTGCGAAGTTTGGAGGCGATCTCTCCCGGTCATTGGTGGGGTGCCTAGCTGACTGTGACGAAACAAATGTCTGCGTTTGGACAATCTGCTACTGTAGCTCCGTCAGACTTCTAATCTCCGCAGCTAGAGGCAAAACACCTTGACAAAGAATAATACTTACCTAACGCAGTCTGGCTTGAGCCAGCCGAACTTGCTGGATCCCGTCACCGGAACTGGTGTTCGTAATTTCGCTCACTTGCTCAGCTAAACCTATCGCAGTTTAGCTCTGCTGCCGGTCCGACAGTAATTGTTCGAGTAAATTTGGCGTTCCGACGCAAGCAGTGTTCTACCGTAGCTGGGTTTATGAGGTAAGGGAAAGAGATGGAAGCATAATATGAAAGCTTCGTTCGAGAAGTGTGCTTTTTCAAGCACAGTAGAGGGGGTCCATACCACGGATCTCGCTACTCCAGTAAACATCCCGACACCCCCGCTCCTCCCCACCAAACCTACTGGGGCACCAACCAATCTTCCGTGGCCCTCACTTGATGTCCCCTCCGCAACCCATCCGCTAAAGCCATCCCAATTTCCTACTCTGCTCGTAGCGAATCGTCATCCCAGCCCCTGCAAAACATCAGCCTTACCGTGCTGTCCCCCTCCCCCCCCCAAAAAAACTCCACGATACAAGTGCAGTTAAACACCGTTTTCCTAGTAACAAGGCTATGCACGATCGTGCTGTCCCTGCTCTGGTCGGACAAGATCCCTTCGCTTGGCACCGCCCATCGTAGATCGCTGGTTACACATGCAGTGCGAGGCAACGGGAAATACCGGTAAATGTCCCACGCATACTTGTACCGTGTCGTGGGATGGATGGGTGCGGGACCTTTAATGGGTTGTGGTGTTTGGAGTTCAGCTTCAGGGGGGTTGATTGGTTGGTTGGAAAAAGGGGTTTTAGAACGAGTGAGGGAGCGGTGTTGACGTGGGACTGTACCGTACTCGAGTAGTGTATTCTGTCATTGAGGGGGAGAGTGGTGAAGCGTAAGGGGAGGGTTGCTTCTGTGAGGGAGAAGTGTGCACTTTTTGGGTCCATCAGAGGAAATAAATTGCTATATCTAAGGGTGTATCATTTCTCACTGAGCATCTGCATTATCGAGACTCCGGTAGGGGAATTATGATTGCATGCACGGTTAACGGTACGAGACTGGCGATAGCTGGCAGGAAAGATGGCGACTAGCTTACGCCTGTTACGGGTATAACGCCGCAGAGCATAAAGTAAGTTTCCTCTTGATCGCAGATCTGGCCATCCCCACTTCTGTCTAAGAGGTGGATAGGTAGATCGTTGATGTGGTGCCACTTGGAGGTTTCCAGTCATGAAATATCACTCGATATATTGCTGCTTAGATTTCATCTACAAGGTTCAGAAAGTATAGCCGGATGATGGGGGTTTGCTTCCAATTATAGGCTTGGCTTAGCACCCCCCCCCTAATCCGCCGCTCCGACATCAGGAGCCTCCACCTGCACCCCCCCGCACCCGTCTTTCTCCTCTAAGCTCTTGTAATACTTCCAGTCCTACCAATGACAAGCTGACGTTATTCCGGCTCCCCCGGGATAATATTCCCATCTATGGGCATTGGCATCCGCGAGCATCCGGGTCGGATATGTTCTGAGGAATCCGGACTCCCTGGCCCGAAAAGCTTGATCACCTTGGGATAAATTTCTTGGTAGGAAAACTGCTGTAGAATTCTTGGAGTACGGCTTCGGGCCTGCCCAAAAGCTGAGATGGGAGGCGAAGGGTTAGCTATAGGGCTATCCTCCTATAGGCCGGGTTTGAGTGATTGAGTCTCATTTCGGGGATTGAGCGGTTTAGCGAGCTGGGTTAAGACGGTGGGCTCGTTCCAACCCAAGCAATTTTTACTTGTACTCCAGTACTGTACAGCACACGATAGGGGATAGATCATCTCTAACTGCAAGAATGGGAACCTCGTCCAATATCTCCCGTGTCTTGTCGGAATAGGAGCCACCTTTTCAAACATTTGCTCAATCGGCTGTTGTGCCATACCCCTACAAGCGACCGCCACTAGCTGCATAAACCTCCTGCACAGCCCCGTCATGGAAAGATGAATCGCAAGCTGGGCTAGGCCAACGCATGCATCGATTCGCGGCCCGGACCCCATTGTGTAACTTCTATGCATGGCTCACTTGAGAGTGGCCGCGCGGCTTCGGAGAAATTTTCTATGGCTTACTTGGGGCACTGGTATGATATAAGGCGGTGGTTCCTGGCACGGTGATTCTCGACGGGACCGATCTGAAGCTGGGTGTTGGGTCGTCGGGCAATGGCTCCAAAGTTGGGTGTGGCCTCATGGTTGGGGGGGATGGGCATTGGGGCAAGGGCCGATTCGCCGGACTGCTGGGGTGATGAGGGTGTTAGAATGGTGGGGCGTTGGAATTCGATTTGAGAGCTACTTTTGAGGGGGTGAAGGTGGGTTGTTAGAGAGCCGTCAACACTCGGGGAACGACATCTCTGGCTGGACCGGGCACGCTACAAGGACGGCCGAATCTTGAATGAGCAAGGCATACGGTATTGCGGGTTCGAAACCGGTATATTCAGACAAGTCACATGGTTTCCGAGCTTCGCAGGTACACCCCCATTCGCAAAGTCCTCGCGGAAAGACAGGTACTGTGGCAAAGTTTTGGTGGCAACAAAGGTACCAGGACAACTTTTATGGTTCAGATTATGCACAAAATCTTGTACCAATACCTTCTTTGTCGCCAAAACACTGCCACAGTACCTGTCTTTCCGCGAGGGCTTTGCGAATGGGGGTGTACAGTACTCGAGTACCTCAGCGGTCATGGAGTGTGGGCATATCCCCGCATCAAGTGCGGCCATTAAACTGCCATTTCCAACAGGTAGGAAGGCAGAAGGGCGAAAACCGAGTGACTAATGGTGATACTGGAGTCGGGGACTGGCAGACGAATCTATGGTTCTACGAACAACATAAGCGAAAGCCTGCGGCAGTACGAAAACGGGAGTGAGCCTAGTGAGTGCTTTGACTAACGGGCCGGTATCCACATCGGGGTTGGCGTTTTATCCTTCAGTCCTATGGACTTACTCGTAATTGAACGACGTTTGTGAACGCGGCCACGATTGCATGATACCGAGATCTGAGCAAAAAAGCTGGATTTTGACCGTGTGCAGTACCGTACCGTATCAGCTGTGTTGACAAACGCCATTCAATTGCGAGCGATAGATGCGGGAGCGCTCTACCGCAATGGGTTTATTATCAGCGTTTGTCACACCGGGAAAAATCTCTTATCGGAGGCCTTAATTCCGGAGGGTTAGGGTTACAAATTTCAACGAATCAAATTGTTTGAATGCCAGTCCAACCTGAGGCTCAAGTGAGAAATCAACGGTCGGACTCGGGCTCCGTTTCATCGCGACACCGGATACCGTAGATTCTGGGTAAACTCGACCCGCCACCATTCCCGGTATGGCAGTTACTATCCCCGGAAGAGCGAATTCGCCACTGGGTTAGTCTTTGAGAGGAATAGTGGCTGCCTTAAGAAGCATGGCGGCGGGTCGAGTTCACCCAGAATTTACGGTACTGCCATCTCCATGGGAGAAACTCCCAGGCCATAGAAAACACGGGGAAGTGGGAACACCGTAGCGTAGAGCTTTTGTAAGAGCCAAGAGCTGCAGCTGCGGGAGTTTAGCGGGGAAAATCTTGGCTTACTCTATCTTGATCACTAATGCATCTGAAGTGCTACGGTAGGTCAACTTGTCGACAACGGAATTCAAAGGGTGCGCTATTAACGGAAGCGGAGCCAAAATAGCCCCGGCCAATGACGTTTGTGGTGGATTTGGGTTATCAATGTTACTCAGTTCTATGCCGCCTGCCGGACTCGATGGACCACTTTAACTACCGGTACAGCTCCTTGTTCTTCCCCACTTAAGTTCCCTTGATCAATTTTTCTCTCTCGCTCTTTGTTTTCCCCCGCCTCTGCTTGATAGGTGCGTTACGGCAGCATCGCACAGTTCAGCAGGTTGACCATGTCGCAAAGAGCCCCATCGACAGGCGGTAACGGCTCTCCGTCTCCTACTAGCACTCACACATTCTTACTCGGGGAATTACAAACCGCTACTTCTTCCGACTCACCAAGCCCGGAGAGTGCATCGCCTACTAGCGAATTTGACGACGCTCGGCTGCCTGCGAATTCTACGGAGAAGCCTGTGGCGGGGTTGGGCCTTGGGGGGAAGCATGACGGGAAGAAGTTCCAAGAGGAGGTTAAACGTCGGACATCCATACCCGTGCGATTAGAGAAGATATGGGGAAAGGAGAAATATAGATTGGTGATAGACGATGAACTGAGGAAGTTGCTGGTGGGCGGAAGTGTGGCTGGGGGGAAGAAGAGGAAGAAGAAGTTTGGTGATGTATGTTTGGGCTTTTCATTGGTCTATATTTATTCCTGCTGTATGAAGTGAGGACTAAGTTGTTTGTGTTCTATAGCTGGTTTTTACGAAAAGGTTCACCGTGTTCGACCACAGAAGTCCAGAGGCTGCTTCTTCTCCGTTTCGCGGATTCTACACTGTGTTCTGGTACCCCACCCATCCCCGGGTAGGCCCACCACAAAGCAGCTAACATGTAATAGGATGTCGGTAGTAATACTAGTGCTGAAACTCGCCGCAACATCCTACAAAGAACACGGCCGCCTCTTCGGAATAGACATCCTCTCAATTATGTTCAACCCGAACAACCTCATAGATTGTCTCCTCGCTGACGCAACCATATTCTGGGGTTCGGCGCTCTGGTGCGTCCCTTTACAAAAGGCCATCGCAAAGAACAGAATTTCTTGGGAGCGCACCGGGTGGATAATACAGTTGGTCTGGGAAGCGGCGTACCTCGGCGTCGTGATTGAGTATACCCTCTGGAAGGACTGGCCATGGATTCAAACGGTTTTCATAGTGCTGCATTGTCTGGTGATGCTCATGAAACAGCACTCGTATGCGTTTTATAACGGACATTTGAGCGTGGTGTACAAGCGGCTGCAATCCCTCGAGAAGAAATTGGTGGAGTTGAGAGCGTTGGGTACCAGTGAGCCAAATGTGCGACATCACATCAGGACCGGGAGTGTAGATTCCGGGGTTGATATTAGAGGGAGGTCGGAGGAGAGGGAGGAATTGGACGGTGCGCAAGTGGAGGACTTTGAGAGGGCGATTATGGAGGAAGTCGCTGCTTGCAACGTTGAGTTGAGCAGTCATGTGGAGGACGACGATGGGCCGAAAGTGGTGTATCCCCAGAACTTGACGTGGTGGAATTATTTTGAGTACATCCACTTCCCAACGTACGCCCCCTCTTCGAATGCCTATCCATTCATCCGTGCATCAAAAAATTAATAGGAACAGGGTCGTCTACGAACTCGCCTACCCCCGCACAACCACCATAAACTGGCCCTACGTGCTGGAAAAGACCACAGCAACCTTCGGCGTGCTGGGAATAATGATAGTAGTCTCCCAACACCTCATCCTCCCCGTCGTCCTGCAGACCCACGCCCTGCGTCTCCTCCCACTCTCCACCCGCCTGCAAGCCTTCCCGTACATCCTGCTGGATCTCATCTTCCCCTTCATGATAGAGTACCTGATGGCGTGGTATCTCATCTGGGAGCTAATCCTCAACGTCCTCGCCGAACTCACCTTCTTCGCCGACCGCGGCTTCTACGGCCCCTGGTGGAATTCCACGACCTGGGATGCTTTTGCCCGCGACTGGAATAAGCCCGTGCACGGCTTCCTCCTCCGGCACGTCTACCATAGCAGCATCTCCGCCTGGCATGTTTCCCGCGGCACCGCTACCGTGATCACCTTCCTGCTTAGTGCTCTCGTGCACGAGTTGGTCATGTGGAGTCTGTTCAAGCGCTTGCGTGGGTACTTGCTCGTTATGCAGATGTCGCAGATTCCGCTTGTCTATGCCAGTCGCACGAGATTTCTGAAGGGGCGGGAGACGCTGGGGAATGTGATCTTTTGGTTGGGGATTTATACCGGGCCGAGTTTTTTGTGCAGTCTTTACTTGATTATTTAAGTTGTGGGTTATTATCACTATTATTATTATTCCTTCCCTCTCTTTTCCGCGATGCTTTTGTATATAGTTTTTTGGGTTGATTGGTTGGATTGATTGATTGATGGGGGAGATGCCTGGGGATTTCTTGCTATAATTCTGGTTTTGGTTAGGCTTGGTTTGGCGCTGGATTTGGATTGATATCATAGATGGGAGTTCGGGTTTTGGACAAGGTATGATATTGGCAATGGTTGGCTTGCAAGTGCGGAAGGTGGGGGGGTTGGTTTTTTCAGCGGGAAAGCGAGAGCTGGTGAAAACACCCTACTTCTCCCTAACCCTAGGTCAGAGTCAACTTATCACTCTACTCGAAACATGAAATTCAAGTATAGTCTATCATACTTATGATCTACGACTGTGCCTTTGGTTGCCTGGGATGTGGCGGGCCTTTGAAACCGTTGCGGGGGTGCCTCTCTCATACCCCGATAAATACACTCGCTTCCGCAAAGTTCTCGTAACACGTTCGGTACTCCTGTCAACACAGACCCAGATAATAAGAAATGACAACTCTTTTTCGAGAGATCCTTTTTAATCCAGTAATGGCAGATTCCATAGAACATATTCTGATTTTTTTCCCCCATAAATAGTTTCTGTAATCCCCCACTTTAAGGCTGTCAAGACTCCGCGGTACATCAGACATTACGAGAACTTTGCGGACACGAGTGTACATACAATAACCCTTCTATCATTTTAAGTGCCAAGTATAACCACTTCAACATTTCCCTTCCGGCCAGCTCAAGTGAAGTGTACGATACGAAATGCCCGCCCTGCCCTGCCGAGTGCACCCAATGATAGAGGATTACTTCAAACAATGTCATGAAACCCCCAGAGCTAGGCAAAACGCAGTCTCCATTCCGACATTTGCAAACTCCCCCGTAGCGTCACGTGATGGGATAGATGCCCGATAAGTTAGTGGTATGACTGCCAGTGTTGAGATCCACGGCAAGGCTCGAGAGAATCCGGGAAGCGCGGGAACGGCGGGGGTGAGAATGGGAGAAGTGTGATGGTGTGCGGGAAAACAGATATAGTGGATTACTGTGTTATATGACTCCGGCTGGCGGTTCACCGGGGGTGTAGTTTTGTCTCGTGTTGATTGACACTCCACACGAGGCTTTGAATTCTTCTGTTTAAAGTGACCACAGCAGGAAGCCGATGTGTGTACAGTACTACCGGTACCGGAATTTTGTTCCGGTTCCTCCCTCGAGTGTTATCATTTCGTGAGGGGCGTCTGCAGCCCTAGTTGCTAGAATCATGCTCGCGGCAGAATCAAGTCCTGAGATAAAGGGCGCCACGACGATCCCCGGCAAAATTCAATCATCGTGATAATCACAATTGCGATTACAATCGCGGCCGCAACTGTAATACTAAGGCCTGTATATTTGCGTCCCTCATCTCTCCCCAGGAGCACGGGATCTGGTAATGGGTTTTTCGTTTTGACTGTGGCATTGAGTTGAGTCGTGGTATTCTGATGGCTGAGTGTTGTTGGGAGTTGCTTGTTGCGCTTGTTGTCTCAGGAACTTACCGTAATCTCTCTGCGAGCACAGTACAGTAAGTACTTTGCGAAGAAATCATGGCCCATCTTCAGTCACTAGAGGATTTCAAACATCGCTCCGGCGGGAATTATGGCTCTATTAGGTGGTACTATAAAGCGTAGACATTGGAGCTTAGAGGTATCATAAGTTAGAATTCTGGAATTGGACAGGCACACTAGGGGGATCTTTTCGCACGGTTAATTTAAGTTAACCCGCAAAATAATCCCTGTCCTGTAGGAAAACATCCCCCCTGTGCCCTCGTCGGAGTAGGGGAATATCCGGGGCCGTTGATTACAGCTAACTTCCTTGGCAAAAACTCTTAATAAATATTCGCCAAGATAACCTGTTCTCGAGTAAACTCTTAGCAAATTAACATAGCGTTGCTATGATAATAGAATGAATGTCAACCTGTTCCGGCTATGGAGGCCCTCACGGTGTCGTGCAGGCGGCGGCGGCGACGGAAGGCGGCATTATATATGAATTTAGCTAGCAGTCTAAGTCAGTCCATTTCTTCAATTAGCCTTGAAGTTAATGCTAATGGTTCATTCTTGTCCAAACAGGGAAGCGTCCACTCTGACCACAGAGCGGGGGCCGTTGCCAAAAGGTGGCCTTCCAGAGTGCGGGTGCTCGAGACTCGTACAGTACGAGTACAGTGCAGTTAGAAAAGTTCGGGGACAAATCCCAAAACACACCAAAAGTCCCACTTTTCAGCACACCACAACAGCCCCATCTCGCTTAATTAGAGCCTTCAATTTTACTAACGCCACCTCTTGTATCTGGAGTACCTTGTGAAAAAATTTCATATTTTTTCTGAGCCTTTGCAGGAAGGTATGCTGTGTATTCTAGCTTGTGGTGAGAAATCAATGCCAAGACACCTACTTTGTACTTTACAATTCGAGAGAATTTTGCTACTAAATAGTGCAGGAGTGTCCAATTACATATTGGATCACTAAGTACATGAAACCAAGATGTCTGGCTACCACTGTGCCCTGAGGTGTTTGATAGGGTAGTGAGAGCAGTCATGTCGCTCGATCGGGCCCACAGAAAAACTCTGTTTAGTAGTTAGCTTGGCGCACACACTTTAGCACATAAGCCGCCTCTCATGTAGACTAGCCTACCGTAAAAACTTGAATAATTGAACCGTGTGCTATGAAGTCCAGAATTTCCTTCTCTGGAACGGGGGAAAAAAACAGCAAAAACACAGCCCCTTTCCCCCTTCCGAGACAGAAAAAAAAAAAAATTTCTTGACTTTACTGAGAGAGGAAAGTCCAACGACATAGCACACGGTTCAATTATTCAAGTTTCTACGGTAGTAACGAACAACCACACCGATTTTCTCATTTTTTGGAAAATTGGCCACGTAACCTCCTTGTGATCCGTCACATTCTGGTTTTCAGCGAGTTGCGTTCCTTGATTCTTATCGTCCCCGTTCTCGCGATAGCTTCAAGTCTTTAACTTCGAGTAGTCCGTTGGGCTCTGCTTGATTTTAATTCTTTCCTTTCGATTACGATCGTTTGGAACTCTGAGGTTCCTCATCTTTCCCCTCTGCTTTCTTCTCGTCATGGTTAAGCAAGGTTCCTCAACCTTTTCTGCCGCCGCGGTCACGAGATCGGGTCTGGCTCTCGGTCGGACGGTCGAGAAAACTTTGGCCCTCGAGGCTGAGGTTTCCCGCCTCCGCCATCACATTTCCGTCCTCTCCCGTCGGCTACATTTGTCGACTCTGGAGAGTGAGTCCCTCCGCCTTGAGCTCGATGCTCTTCGTTCGGTCGCTCCCCTCTCTCGTGAGGGTGACGGGGCTGAAGCCTCTTCTCCTCTTCGTGAGGGGGTGGCTGATGAAGTGGCGGTGCTCGCCCCAGTGGCTGAGCCTGCTGCGCCTACGGTGGCGTCCCTTGGGGCGCATGTGGAGGCGTTGACGGTGACTACTGTGGCTTCCGCTGTCATGGCGCAGGAGCCTGAGCCCGGTGTGGCTGAGCCAGTGTTACCGGTGGTGGTACAGGTTGAACGGTCGCCGTCGGCTGATGGGGCTGTTGCCGAACGTCGCTCGCGTCATGTGCGCTGGGTGGACGATGAGGCTGGCGTGGCTTCTCGGAAGACTCGGGTGATTGAGGTCTCCTCGTCGCCTCCTCCGGTTCCCGCTGGTCATACCAGTTCTCCGGTGGCTTCGGCTGCTGGGGGGGGAGGGTCCGGTCGTCATGATCGTGATCCTGGTTTTATTACCGTCGGCCGTGGTCGGCGTCGGAAGGGGCGTGGTGGGCGCCATTAAGATTGTGTTGGATTTCTTTTGTCATGTTTGCGTGACCGGTTTGCCGGAATGTGAGCCTGGTTGTGGCTATGACCTCGCTTACGGTAGTGTTTGATGGATGGCTATGGGAGGTGGATTTTATTTGTTTGTACCCTAGTTGGGTGGTTTATTTTGTGATTCCCGTGTGCTGGCCGGATACTCGGACTTCGGTCTACGAATCGCGCGGGTGGTACTTTTCCAGATGTACTGCGGGCTAGGCGGGTTGGACTGGCGTACTCCTTGGAACGTACTGCTGTATGGTTGTGCAAGCCCGGATAGGTAGTCGCTCCATTAGCTAGTTTAGTTATAAATAAATATATTGAAACCACACCGAGGAAAGCAAGCCAATCAACAACCTTTTCTCCCCTTCCCAATTCGTTCAAGCGCATAGCTCCCTACTTCACCCTTGTCAAGGCCTTTAGGCAATTCATCGTCTGGTCAACTTTCCACCTGTTTGTCTTCCAGTATATCAATAGGTCACATATACGCACAGGAGGGTGATTTCGGCACGCGCGACACACTATCCAAACTAAACGGGTCCTGCGAAATCAGCCCAACACCACCACTTTAAGAAAGGTCTGCAAGGCTTAGAACTATCTAGAGGCTCTACCAGCTCAGTATATTGAATTTGAGATAGTACCTGATTTTTTAAATTTCAGAGAATTGCAGTGTTATTAGGCATTATTGTGTTGGGGCACCTCAAAATGTGGCATATTTGGTGTGTTTTGCCGTTTGTCCCTGAACTTTTCTAAAGGCACTGTACAAGCACTCGAGTACAGCGCAAATCTCTTAAAACCTTCCCCTCGAAATAGCCCAAACTTAAAGCCAGATGGATATCCGCAAGGTTTGAGTTTTGCAAACATCAAACGACTACCGGTATGGATGCTGAGATCTAGCCCTAAGTACCAGTGGTCTTACTTTTTTCTAGATTAGATCATCTGAACAGCATTACCCACCTGAGTGGTTACAGGCTTACTCGTACTCGAGTATCTCGAGTACATACTCGAGTACAGCACCAGTGCAACTGCAGGAATATTTGTTCCGGCTCTACCCGTATTAGTTGGAAAGAGCCAGAATAGGCAAGCGTGGGTAAGAAAGAGCGGCTGGAAGCGAAATTGCTTTAAGGGGTAATAATATTTCCCATGATGGCTGCCCGAGCACAGAATTTCGTCTCTTTTGGCAGTCCTATTTCTTCTAAAGGGTGGCAACGCTTTGCTGCACCTTCTCTACCCTTGCTAGCGTATTCTGGTTCCACTTAATTTATGGTGTCAGGCTGGGCCATTAACTCAGGAGTAGATTCCATTCCATCCGGCGCGTCAGCTCGGCTCCCCGTACACTCGGCATCGTGTCCTCCACAGTGAAAGGTCGCATCCCATCTCGATTGAAGCATAATACTTAATACCGACAGAAACGCCATCAGAAAAACTCCCCAACCATTGGTCCTATACGCTGTTTATGCGAGTTCGTTAAGGTGCTTGGCATTCCTGTCCTTCGCGGAATGCTGCTCTTTTGGGAATAGTTCTGCAAGGATAGTTGCTGTACCGTTCCCCTCCGAACGTCGAACAAGCTGTGGACCTCACGTTACCAACTTCGCAGAATACGTCCTTGTTTGGAACTTGAACAATCGCTGCATACCTTTGCCCTGTTGTTCAAGGCTTTTGGATAGGGCGCAGGACTGAGTATATCACAGAAAGACCTGACACACAATCACTGACACGCGTAACGAGGTCAGGTTAATAGGGCTCTGGAGTTCTCGCTGGCCCGGTTGCCGGAGAGCTCATAGTCCAAGTATCAAGGGGCGATTTGCCCATCATTTGTGCGGAAAAAAAGACCAGTTTCGAGGATTCGTCCCGCGGATCAGACATTGAGAGGTTTTATCGGGTGAGTTATGGTTGGCGTACCTGGGCGATCGAAGGGTTGTAATACCTGTCGCAAGCGAAAGATTAGGGTAAGCTGCACATCGCCTCCTGTTGTGTGCCCATATACGAACGCAGGATTCTGCTCTAGTAGCATGGGAGGTGGCCAAGGCGCCACGCCATGATTCGCTCCTGCTCCATCCTCTCCAACGGATTGATGTGTCAGATCGAATTCTGAAGCGTTGGAGGGTAGAGGCAAAGGGTGTAGGCCTTGGGAGATATCACAAGACTCGGATCGAATCTCTTATATCTCTTTCCCCTCCATTGCACTCTTGGATCTATTACCGGGTTGATGGCAAGGCTAATAATCGGAAAGTGCGACCAGAAAAGGCCAGAATGTGGAAACTGCAAGAAATCAAATAGGGAGTGCGCGGGATATCACCGTGCGGTGGTGTTCCGTAACGCGACTGGCCCACGACTCGATACACATGCAACCAAAGCCTCGGTATCCGCGGATCCGCTGGCTTCCTCATCGGGGAACGGTGGCTCTTCTGCTGCCAAGGATGCTATGCCGGTAACGATGTACCGACGCCCAGCTGTGGAAATAGACTTCCCACTCCTTATCACTCCATCACCGCAACCGCATCTTCAGTCTGCACTACTAGGCAATTTTCTGGAGGGGTACACGCCACCCAACTCTCAGTTAATAGGGGTCCCCTCAGTATGGGTTCACTCAGTCCTCTTTGCCATGAATCGCGATGTTCAGGTTTTCGACACCTCCATAATGGCAATGTGTGCTGCATTTGTCGCCCGGGGGAGCAAAGACGAGCGGCTTCTCCAAGAGAGCGCAAGGGTATACACGATTGCCCTGGCACAGTTGAATGCTGCACTCTCGAACCCGGTTGCCCGTGTCCGGGATGAGACGTTAGCGGCGACTATGGCCTTGAGCATGTACGAGGTCGGCCATTCTATCCATACTGATCTAGATATTGAGTAGTCTAACATTATGAAGACGCTTGGGAGTGTAGATCCCACCGCATGGCACCGACATGTAAACGGTATGGCGTTATTGGTTCGACTAAGAGGACCGGAAGCCCACAAGGCTGGGTTGGGCCATCATCTATTTAATGGTTTTCGTGCTATAAGCGTACGCTTCCCTTTCCACTTTTGCAGAATCTCTGGATGCGAAAAATAACACAAGATAGTTGATCAACTCAATTATAACGCGTAAACGCAGCTTCCTTGCCTCCAAAGAATGGCTCACGATCCCCTGGACTAACATCCCAAAGGTCCGTTACCAGGACTTACAAGATTTGCTCATGGAACTCCCGGGGATTCTCGAAGACCAAGACACAATCCCGCGCGCCGCTTATCCCTCGCTTTTCAGGCGGTGTCTGGACCTTGAGGCCCGAATGAAAGCGTGGTATGAAAATTTCACATGCGCCCACCCTGGCCCGCCCTACTGGCTGGAGTTCTCCACCCTCAACATTGACCCCCCGGTCTTCCCTACTTGCTACCAATTCCCCGACATCGGGATTGCAAACACTCACACCTTCTACTGGACAAACCTAATACTCATATACTCAGCAATAATCGGGTTAAGCCCAGCCTCGCAACCACCCATCGCAGCGATGGATGGAACATTCGACCTTGCAGCGCAAATATGTATGGCGGTCGAGTACTATATCTCTCCGGCCAAGAAGTCGTACGGACCAATATTGGCGTTGTATCCGCTGAGGGTCGCCACGGAGTGTTTTAAGAAGATGGGGGTCAGAGGGGAGAAGAGTACACTTTGGTGTAAAGCGGTTTTTGAAATTTTGGGAGAAAGGGGGGTTGTGTTTGGGATCAGGTTGGAGAAGTTGGTATGGAAGAGTGAGGAGGTTGAGAGAGGGTGGGGGGTTAAAGCGTGGACGGGGAAGAAGTTCTGGGAGCGAATGGAAGAGGGGTGGGTTGAGAGTGCCGGAACGGAGGAGCGGGAGAGACGCACTGTAGAAGAGGACGGAGGAGGGAATGGGGTTTAATGGTGTTTGTGGTCGAGGAGTAATTTGCTCTGTGTGAGCTGACGTACACTATATGCATAATATCAATATGATCTCTGGTTTAAACACGGGTGTGACCAACCCTTTGAGAGCGTGACGTGTTATAAGTGAGCTTTGGAAAATGCCTGTACGTACAACCCGCAGCAATAAATTGGATGAGCTAGGAGGGGGCCGATCGAGTCGGGGACACCGGGTCATTGGATAAAGTGTGGTGGGCATCCAAACCCCACCTTTTGCAACAACTGCGCAGGGAAAGGGTAACCTACGACCCGTAGTGAACAATCATAACAGACCAAAGAAACCGGGTTTCGGAGGTGTGATCGAGGCACTAGTGCCAGCAGTCGCCCGTCACAAGGCAGCGCGGGAACAGGAGGAATCATTAGCGGGGCGGAAAGGCTTCTAATGCGGCTCACAGCGATGGATGGGATTGTGGTCCCACCCGTTTTCTATTATACCATTTCCCTCGACACCCTAAGTTACGCCCTTGACGATTATCCCGCCAATGACGCCTAACTTGATCCCAATTACATTGTGACTAGTATTATATCACCGGAAATGGCTTCCGGGGGAGAATAGCCAATCTAAGCGCTCACATGGCAAGACTAAAGTTTCGGCGCTAAACAGTTCCTTGATTAGAATATTTGTATGCCGTTTTCGTCTCACCTGTTGTATTGCCTAAGATCGATCTATGCGCAATCCTCGCGAGGGGTAGACTATATATTGGTGCCCAGTACTTTATGAGCGCGAGCGGGTTCGCGACATGGGAACCTTGGTGGGCACCTGAATGATACATTCTAGCTACGGTGCCTAGTTAATAAGAGAGAGGGGAAGGAGGTGGGTGGGTGGCGGAAGTGAGAACTTGGAGTTGGAATAATTGCTTGCAAGAGGATACAATACACTTTGACACCATACCACGGCTAAGATTCATATCGACCGGTGGCCGCCGGTGATGCTCTAGGTTCATGAATACCACCAACTCAACCCCGTTTACACCATAATCCCTTGCATGCGCATCCTCCGAGTGGAAGAGTAAAAGAGTTCATTCAGCATGTATACCATTTAAATGTTAGGAGGGGCAGCAGATGAACCACCTAACTGCCCCCCACCTCCCCCCCCCCCTCACCAGTTCCCTGACACCACATTGCTTAGGGGGCCTCCCACTATATGCAATAGCGGTTATGCGATAAACAAACCACGACCGTGATTGGGGTTCCAATTTTGTTATTATCGGTGTACAGTACCGAGTGGCATACCAAGATAATATATCCGGCTAACGGCGCCACACGACGGTGTCCAACCGACTTCGCGAGAGGTGATGTACACAGGCCTGTGGGAAATCGTTTAACTCAGCATCTCCAAGAGCCTCATTGAGTTATTTGTATAAAAACCGATATAGAGAATTATCGTGGAATGCTTGCGGTATCCGGAGGTGGTATGGGGAATATAATATGATATTAGTTTCAACTGTCCGACTTGATATAATTCATGGGGGGCGGGTTCAGCATTTGGTGAGGGTGAATTGGGCCTGGTGACTTGAGCTCGGTGTTTATGGGAAGTTGGTTATGGGTGGCTTGGAACTCTTTCGGTCGGATGGGGCTTTCTACTACTCCGACCGGGGCCACCGGGGAGAAAGTGCCTCGACGAGTGATGTCCCATGCTTGCCCAGGTCTTTTAGAGTGGGTGTGCGTCCGGGGGTATTGTGCTCTCGGTATTTCGGTTCGTGACAGGGTTTGTAGATGCCGGTGGGACAGCGGATTAGCTTATGATAATCTCGGGCCTCTCTCATCCGGTTTACCGGAACCATAATCAGAAAGTGCTGTATTTAGGAGCCGCAAGTAGGACAAGGAAAGATAATAAAAACACCGCTATCGAGGCCGCATCCCTGGGACGATCCCTCATCTAATCTACAAATAATGCGATCACTCGATCTCACCCGCATTCATGCTTGGACAAATTCTGCTTCCCCTGTTGAGCTCATCTAACATAACCTAGGCAAGATGCAACTCAAACCACCTAATAGCCTGCCAGAACGCCTCCTCCTTTGCCCACCTCTGCTTATCATTGGCCAGATCGCACCTCACCGCAAATCCATGTGCCACCCCAGAAAACAGGGTAATCTGATAGGTAGCTTTGATCTCCGCTAACTTGGCCTCTGTCGCGTGCCTTAGGTCCCGGGTAAAGATTGAGTCCGTTTCTATCCTCCCATTGTTAGTTTTTCATTTTCATTTCATTTCATTTTTTTCAGCTGTAGTGGTTAGAGGAGGGATATACCAGCGGCCGAAATTGCGAGCGGTGCTTTAATAGCACAGAGTTCATCCATTGTGACGAAACTTGGGTGCGCGTTGTAGCCTGCGTCGATATCGCCAGAGAGGAGTTGTGTGACGTATTTTGCGCCGAAACAGTAACCCACTGCGCCGATTTTGCGGGGTTCTGTGGGATGTCAGTCCTTCTCCAAGTGTGCATCCCCGGAGAGAAGAAAGGGAGGCATACTAAGCTCGGACCGGATCTGGCCCATTACCTTCTGGATAATTGGGATGACGTGGTGGGGCTGATGATCCTTGAGCCATTCCGAAAGTTCAAATCCTGGCTTGCGATCTGCTGGGGGGGGGACTTTATCACCGGCGAACATGTCGGGAAGAACGACGGTGTATCCGTTTGCTGCGAAGTCATCGGCGATGCTGGTATCATTGTTGGTGTTAGCATACCCGCGGTGGTAGGGAAGGAGGGGTAGGGGGTGGAACAGTTTCGGATTGTTGCAAATCCCCATAACATCCGTCAATAGCAGAATCACCTTCTCACTGGATCCGCTAGCGGGCTTTGTGATGTAGGTTTCCACTGGAGAGAAACTCCATATCAGCTATTGACCCAGCATACTAAGGCTTGGATCAAACCTTCTGCAAACTGCACAATTTCTCCCTTCGGCGTGCCCTCGTGCACAACCCCCTTGATACAACATTCTCCTGGGATGTTTGAAGCCATGGTATCTAATTCGTTGAAGTTGGTTTAGCGCTCAATTCTTCGTTACCGAGTGGATTCAATATGTGTCTTGTCGCTGTCGTGATGTATTTAAGCGTTGGGTAGGCTCAATCCAAGCAACCCACCCCACTAATAGAGTATGTTACGCGCGGCCTTGCGCTGTCGATGTGCAAGCCTCTGCACCTTACTGGCGGTCGTCGTAAGTGTTGTCGTCGTGGATACGAGCGTGCGACACGATCCAAGGTGACGGGTCCCGGACCAGCTGCAAATATATACTGTATATTCGATACCAGAAGGGGAGAAAATGGAAGAATGCGGGAGTTGGATTGGTATTAAAAGAAACTACTCGATAGAAATTCAGGCTTAAGAGTGGGCTCTTGCAGCCAGCGAAAAGAGAAAAAAAAATTAAAAATCGATCCCTAATTTTGGATGGGGCTGGAGGCCGACACAAAGTAGTCTAGTACCGTAGTCACCGTTTTGGGGATGCTGTTTGGGGCTACTTGGTTGGTGGGTGTTTGGTGTGACGCCGTAATGGGTGGATGAGGTTGGTTCAAGCGGGGGCTAAATGAGGCTAACAGGTTCGGAACAATTGGGGCACGGTTATCTCGAGGTGCGATGGGGATGGGGCTCTGGCTCTGAGCAATTATTTGGCGGGGGACTAGTTTTTATATACAGTATCACGTGTGAGTTGGCTTCTGGAGTATGCGCCGGTATACATACACCAACTGGACTGAGGTTTAATAAGGTCCCTCCTTCCCAAAACTGCCGCTGTCCCAGAACCAACCGCACATAGCGCAGTAAGACCACCGCTTTTCAAATCCCATGAAAAAAAAAACTCAAATCTCCCTGCCTCACCCCCCAATCTAGACCTGACAACAAACCCGACCCGCGCCCGTGAAGTAAACCCCCAATCCTCCTCCCTATACCCTCCTCGACGCAAAACCCGACAATCCACACCCGGTATCTCTCTGAGAGCGGAAAGAAGAATAAAAAATACATAACATTCTGAATCCTACCAGCCTGCAAGCAGGCGCACTCGCTCCCCCGTAGCTGTATTGTTGATATGTTTGTAAGGGAAAACGGAGATGTGACAAGGGGCCAGCCGTAAGTCCGGGTTATCTCCGTGGCTGAGATTTACCTGCCGAGGCTGCCGGGTTTGGTGTATGCGGGGTTGCTTAGGCTGGTTAGTCTGGGGTGGAACTTAGTAAGCGTTCTTGAAGGGTGGGGGACTAAGCGGTTTAGTGAGGGCAATGGGTGTTGGGGGGTTCGCCGTTTGAGTGTTTGCGATGCCCTGGTGATAGCTCTGGGCTCTCGGCTGGGCGAGTGAGAGGGGGTGATGAGGAGGTGAAGTTTAGAATGTCTTACCTGGGCGATTGCTGGGCAATGTGGCTTGATCGGTAATCGTATTGATGAATTTGTGGAAATTTTCTTGCAGCTTCGGTTATTCCAAATGATTTAACGACCCCTCGGTATTAGGCCAGGATTTGTCTAGATTACCAATAACTAATGAGCCGTTTGGCAAGCCGTCATTTGAACTTTTCGACATCTCAAAACTCCTTTCGCTAAGAACGGTCTGCCGAACGGAGGGTGATTTGAGAGCTATCATTTAGGTTTTGTTAGAAATTCTGTGCAAAAGGGGTAGGGATTTTCAACATAAGAATCCCGTTCATGATAAGATCTAATAATAGTAATGTATTATTGCTGTATAAACTTTACGCTGTTGTCCAGGTCGCATACCGTAGTTTATGAACTGTAAAATTAATGAAAGAAATCCTGGGGGCACAATTTGGAAACTTTACAAAGCATGTTGCGTTTTAAGATGAATGACAGTTTGGGTGGATCATATTGATAGGTACAAAGTTCCGTCAGGGCTCCAGCCGAAAAAAATGCCACTATGGACCTCATGGTGCCCCCAAGTGACAGTGCATGGAATGGGCATCCGTCGGGGCCTACATTTCACATCTAGCGATCCTTCACACCGGCGAGACAAAAAAGCTCACATCACTTATGCACATCCCCACCCCAAGGCCTGATTCTCCCCCCACCCCCACTTGACAACTCTAGGCACGTAGCCCCTCCTCCTAACAATGTCCCAAAATCTCGCATAATCCACTATCTCCGCCCGAGGGGACCTCTAATCTCCGTACCCGAGAACCCCTAAGAGGGATTGGGGTTTTCCTCACCCGATAAGGCCCGAGCGCGGAGAGTGTGTTGGATCTCATTAACTTGGCATGCTAAATTTTGGTAACCGGTCAAACTAAACCTATCGTGGGTTGATGCTAGAATTCCGGCTGATAATCTGATGGTGGATTATACGATCTTTTACGGCATACCTAAACCACTATACCTCCGGCTCATCTGCTCTTACAACACCCCGTTCTTCAAGAGCACTAGCGCACTCGACCAACCCCGCTGTGAATGCCCCCGCAAGTCCGGGACAGCCGTGTACGTGCCGAGTTTCCCTCTGGCCTGGAACAGCTCGCTGGCCTAATGACCGTGCACATACGTACATAAGGTAGGTACACGCCTTACGTATGGTACTGTAACACGCAGGTGATTTTCTAGATTCTCAGAGGCCTTAGGCGTAGCGGTCTATCAATATGCGTGAGCGGGAGTTCGGAGGACCCACGCAGTTTTTGGGATAGAGGGAGTGAAGGTTTAGATTGGGAATCTGCCGTCTTAGGAATGGGCTCCTAGGCTGTAGGTTGGGTTTTGACAGTGTAGAAGTTTGCCTGGTCTACTAGGGGTATTAAATTTGGGATACGGTTTATAGAGGAGGAGGAGGAGGAGGAGCTTACTGATGGTGTGATTTTCACGGGGGTGCTCTCCGAATCTGCTCACTTCACGGTGGCCCAATCGTCGGTTCCGATATTGGATCCCTCCTCAATTTGGACAACCCCCCTCACTCCTTCAACCCAAATCTTCAAACCTACCGGATTCCAATCGCATAATGCAAGCCACGAGTGAGTCCTCTTTCGCAACAGATCCCGTCATAGCCCTTCATTGTTGAAGGAAAGAACAACATGCACCGTGGCTGGCAACTGCCCTGGAATCTGCAATCACTCCTAGTGTATATCACGAGCCGACTCGAGTCGAGCCGGACCATGGGCTCGATCCGGCTCGGCTGATGAGCAAAGAGACTCGAGCCGCTCGAGCTTTACCACAGGGCTCGAGCCTGAATTTGTTAGTCGGTGCAAGATATCACCTGCTCAAAGGCAGAACAGCTGGAAATCGGAAGGATTCTCATGGATCGAGATTCCATTGGTATTGAAATCCATGATCTCAAGAGGTCCGAAGCTTGGTTGGGATTAATCTGACTCGGGTAGGCACAATTCATTTCTTGGAAATACCTGTCTTTTGAATCAACAATCGTGCAAGCCATAGAGTTAGAGGAAACATTTGCTTTGCACCCTACAATACTACCGGTATACTACACACTGACATTTAGGCCTTCAATGATGTGTGGAAATGGATTCCCATAAGGAAACCCCTTCAAATATTAAGTTATTACCGTTTCTTCTTTCCGGGCCTCAACTAGGATTCATATTGCGATACCTGTCCGCTCCCGCTGTCACCAGCCCCTCACTTCACCTGTCCCCTTTCAGTCCCGTTCCCTTCCGCCCTACCCGTTGCCAGATTTGAGATAAAACTTTTCAGAGGATCAAATATCACAAAAGTTCGAGCCTGGCTCGAGTCTGGCTCGGCTCGAGGAATTAGTCGGCTCTTGAGGCTCGAGCCAAAAGCTCGAGCCGAGCCCTCGAGCTTCTCCGCTCGTGGCACACACTAATCACTCCTTCTTCGTCGTCCAAACCCCTTTACTTAGTGCTTTTATAGTCTACGCTCTCTGACTAGATAGTTTCAAGGCGGTCAATATCTCTCAGTCCCCGCCTCGTTCTTCAATATGTGTCCTGCACGACTGAAAATTATCCGCGTCAGCACTGCCTCTCGGCCCGACGATCACGCCACTATACATTTCGCTGGGGCAAGGTGAAGTTTCCAATGGCGATGTTTATTGAGATGCCCGAGTTGTGGGAAGGGTGCATTCGTTTGTGCTGGCATTTCACCCAATTTCGGGCAGACCACACCGACCGGAGGGGGGGCTGGTACGAAGAATGGCATTGATAGGAGGCTAGCGTGAAGACCTTGGACCGCTACTTGTTTCTTCGGGTCTTTGCTGCGTGAGTTGGTGTGTTGCAGGTCTCCCGGAGGCTAGGATGGAGGGTGAGCCAACGAACGAACGAATAGTGTATTCCGTACTATCGGATTAAGCGTCCACTCTGTGGCCCGGCGGGTCCCCATAACTTGAAACTTTCGAGCGCTGTCCCTAACCTCGTGATAGATTGCCACTGCAATACTCAACAGCTTAGGTCCTCAGCACCTCACACTAATCGCTAGCGCAAAGCTCTGTCCCTGCCGCCAGGGAAGGATCACCAAATACTCACGATTCCGCGCCGTGCCACCGGATGAGCTGGGCATGAAAAAACGGCTTCCACCACCCACACTGTGCTGGCCGTGGGGGTAAAGTATTGGGACTTGCGGGGGATTTTGCGCAGGAGCGAATGAGTGGCGGAATCGCGCAAATCCCCCGGAAAAGGCATCAACTGATGCTAGATATTTCCTAGGTCTAAATTAAAGCTCACGAGAATACCCAACTCAAGCCTGTTCCTCAAAATAAAGTAATTGGGCTTAGGCAACGGGTTGCCCCGATATTTTACCCACTTTTCAGGGTATGATAACTGACTTGGGCCGCTTGAGCAAAACGCCCCGCCTGAAGGTAGATTTTACCCGGAGGATTTGAGATGTCCTAACCTGCCTGTTTTGGATAGGCTGTGTTACGCGGGAAGGAATCTCGCAATGATACGAGCAGGAGAATTGTACCAGGGCTGGCGCTGTGCCTACCGTACTCATAGATTAGAATGTGCTATTTTTACGGGATTGTATGACGCTGTATCAGGTGGCTTTTATGACTTTAGGTTTTTGGGGTTATTAGTTAACTTAGAGTGAGAGGGTCAGCCTTGTTTGAAGACATTCGGGGTGGATAGGTGTGGTATTACTCGACGGGCCGCAGGAAGATGAGTGGGCAATGTTTTGAAGGAGCATCGCGGGAACTGAATTCATTCGGGCGGGGGGATTTGTTGAATTGAAGGTAGTCTACTCATACTTTTATTGTGGTATCATGGCATAATAATAATATTATAGATATTGGTCCCGTATTCGGGGAAAGAGTCTTCCGAGCACAGGCGACATTCATTTTTGCTTAATGATACATAATATATGTCTAACCGCAGTTAACTTCGAAATTTGCTTTCTTGGCATTTTTAACAGCAATTAACTGGGTGAGACATTCGGTTTCCTTTTATCATATGATACAAGGGTAGGGAACTATTAACCGGAACAAGCAGGGGTACAAGGACCGGCAAGAAGTTATGAAACATTTATTTAAGGTTAACCAGCCAAACATATCCTTGTCCGTTCCGGTTAACAGGTTCCTACCCTTGTATCTATGGCTGGTTAACCTTAAATAACTGTTTCATAACTCTTACGGGACCTTGTACCCAAACTTTCAACCCCTATAGCTTGCCCAAAAGTTGATATATTTTAAATGTCTTTCTATTTTCTGAATCTCCAGCTTATTTCCTGTCGAAAAATAGAGAGAAAGTGTAAATACAAGTTATCGAGAAGCCTTAGGGCCTGTTTGGTGGGAACGGAAGGCGGGTCGACCGTTCCGTTCCCCCATACAAAGCAACCGTTTTGAAACAAAAAGGAACAGTCACTTTATATGAGGGAACGGAAAGGTCGACCCGCTTTCCGTTCCCACCAAACAGGCTCTTAGTGGTTTGGGGCTGGGTATTTTTTGCTCAAGTTAAAAGTTTCTCCTATCATACCATAATGAACCGGAATTGAGAGTGCCACCTTGACAAACAATTCGTATGGTACTGTATGTGTTAGCTTTTCCCAAAATGCCCCTCTCACAAACGCTCACTTTACCAAGGAATGGAATCTATAGAATTAAAAAGGGACCGATTCTAACTAGTTCTGCACAGTGGTTCTCTGAAATCTTGGTTGTTGGGCAGGTTGGCGATTGGATTTAGTCGCTCCGAGGGTCGATTTCAGATGCCCGGCACTGTATCTATGGTTAAGACTCGTCGGGGCCCATTGTTGGATTTGGTCATGGTGAGAGTCGATTTCACATGCCGTTCATCGCAGACATGTAGCTATTTACGATGGGAGGCTTGGCGATCGGTGGGGTGTGGCTGCTCAGAGAGGAGCACTCCCCTCGCCGAAATAATCAGGCAGTGACTTCCCTCATACCCGAGTACAGAACTACAGGTTTGATACCGGTAATAATCGGTGATGAGTGTGGATATTAATATCTGTTGATGATTTAACCACCATATCACCGATCAAAGCTCTCCTACTCATAAGCCCAGATCTCATCTCCCGCCACAACTCCCGGTTATTTTTGCCGTGAGGATAATGCCGGGGAAAAGGCACCATAGTCCTCACATCCCCCTCTCGATTCCCACCACCACCACCACCACCACCACCATCACCGTGCCCTCAATCCTTAATTCCCAATCCAAATGGCATCCCCAGGGACCTGTGTATCCTGCCACGAGGCGCTCACCATCCCAGACGAAGACCACCCTCTTGAGCCTGGCCTCGTCGACGACGTAGAATTGCGCTGCGGACATCACTATCACTGGTATTACCTATCCTGCCCACTCGCACTCGGAGGGGAAGGAAGGTGGTTAAAGGCTATACAACAGGTCCTGCTTCGCAGAGGAATACTCCGCGGAGGGCGCCACGCCCACAACCAAAGCGCAGTGCCCAACTTGCACGCAAGATATAACCACGAATGGAAAACTCTTGGTCACGCTACGGAACGAAGGTGGTGAGCAGCCAAATACTGATATCGGAACGCTGCTCGAGGAAGAAGAGTTTTACGATCGGAACCCGGAGATGAAGGAAGTTAGGGCTTTTCTTGAATTTTGCGCTGAGGGTCCCTCTCCCTACCAGCTTAGTGTTTTTTAATTCCATTTTTGCCCTAACTCATGAAGACAGGAGACGAGGATGAAGTCCGGGAAATGCTTGCGGCAACGCCAGAACTTGTTAATCGACAGGATCACGAAACGGGGCAGACCGGATTGCATGTTGCGGTTATGAATGGGCGGGAGGAAATTGTCAGGATTCTGCTCGAGCACTTTGTTGATCGGCATGCCACTGATGCAGCGGGGAAGACGGCATATCAGCATGCGGTCGATATGGGGGCTACGAAGGAACAGTTAGGGATGCTTTGCGATCGGTGATCTGGGGGGGGATATCTGTATTGTGTACCGGTATGGGAATGGGATTAGTTGGTGGAGATGTTTGGTGCGGCGGCGGCGCGGAGATGCGGCGGTGGTATCATAGCGGTATCGCGTGCAACGGTACTTGTACTCTAATATGGCTAGTTCATCAAGTGTCCGGAAACCTTTGCGCGAATTCGGGCACCAACAGTGCCAAGGCGCCCGGACAGTTTATAAATGGACAAAGGCTGTGTTATGAAAGGGCTCAGATTCTAGGCTGCTTAATCTTAGAGAATTAACGAACAGCAGGACCCTACTTGTAAGTTGTCCGGTAATGTCGCTCCATGCAACTAACTCTACTTGTAACTCGGGTGGAACTCTTTTGGACAATGATAATCCTAACTTTTCGAGTTCAAACGCCTTACCCGTTGCCTGAGAACGAACTAAGTTGTCGATATCGAGTGGTTTCTTGTGAGCACATCTTAGGTATGATATGAAAGAAATTTTAAAATAAAACAAAACTGGATGATGGGTTGTGAAAATGAAAGTTAGCACTGGGGCAAGATGCGGGAGGAGGGTGTGGACAATAATGATGCACAAGGGGTTTCTACCGGAGGTCCATTGGGGGCACATGCCCGGTGTGGTGAAACGCGGCATGAACGGCGGCCGTTCGGCGCCGCTCATGGCAAGTAAGGATGGGATATAAATGAGCCCAATATATCCTCTGTTTGGCCTCATTTGAAAGGGATCCAAGGGAATCGTCCATGCTCCGCAATTGGGACTGCAGGTACGCACAGCACGCTGCCCTCGTTTCGCTCTGGCAGGGAGAAGAGTCCTCGAGCAAACAGAGCAAGGGTGATGGTAGGGCAAGGGTTAGGGTTCGCTAAGCAACCATTCTAGAATTCTCCAACAAGCGTTTGCCCCCGGTTTGGTCTCAGGAATTATAAATAAGCCTCACAAACTGGCTCATATAAATTTAATATATACCCCGTGTAGAAAGCGTAGTGCACTTGTCGGAAATGCCTACACGAGTAGTTTGGTATAGAAAAAATAAAACTTGGAAATTCGGTAATAATATGGGGAATGGATACCGTTCCGAAATCCCGGAGTTTTCCTCTTTGTTTTCTGATCCTTGTCGCTTTCCATATTGGTCGCTCGTTGCCGGGAGTCCAGGTTCAGGTCGGTCTAGACAACTTAACCCCCAACGAGCTTTCCAGCCCTCCTCCTCTCTTTTCCGCTAAAAGCTCCAGACAGTCGATCTTTCCGAACAAACAACTTGAAATATGGAAGCGAGTCGAGCGGTACCTCCGATACCACCTGAGGGTCCTGTGGGCGATGCTGGGCTACCGGAATCGCTTGAATTAGCTGCCAGGGAGGAGGCTCCTTTACTACCTGAGGCTGCTGTCTCGAGCTCCAGCGAAGAAGCGATAGCTCCAACGGGGGTCAACTTTTCAGAAATCGCCGGCCAGGTCCTCACCTTTCTGTCCACCGCAACACCGGAACTGCTTGGCGTGTTGGTGCTCGGGATCGCGCTCCTACTTTACATGATTCTTGGAACTCTGGGGCTAATGCTTGTGGGCGTCGTTCTGGGCGTCGTTCTACACGCGAGTTTGGAAAACTTACAGTCCTCGGGGGCAAGGGGTGGGAGCGGGGCATTGATCACCGATTGGCTGGAAAAGAGACTGGCGGAGAGTGATGCGCTTAATGGGGGGGATTCTAGGGATGAGAAGGCGGTTGTGAGGGTGCGCTTATTCTGCTCCGCTACTCTTCTCCGTCCCGGGGTGACGAAAGTAATTGACGGTAGACTAGAGGAGGAGGATTCCCAGATTGCCGGAGAATGTTGACTTTTCATCGTTATCCCCCGAGACCGCGGCGGCTTTCGAAGAACTTACCGAGGCTGTTATTAGGGATTATGTTCGGTATACCTGTCACCGGTGTGGTTTGAGAGGACTGGCACTAACCTTCCGACAGGTACTGGTACACGCCAATTCTGCCAAATGATGAAAAGTTCCCGAATTCCTGTCGGCAGTTGCTCACCCAGACCCTGCTAAATGTGCACGGACACATCTCCAGCAAGCGGCCTACGGATACCTTTCTGCTCTTCCTAGTTTCGACATCCAATATTTTCATCGTTTTCTTTCGCGAACTAGCTCAGACTGCGCAGACCTCGATTGGAACCTACATCGAAGAATCCCCTTCTTCAGCATTAGCTCAACTCGTAGACCGGGAGAGCCAGAGGAAAAAGCTACAGATGGCGGCAGAGGATATTGTCCAAACATTTCTTCCGGCGGAGACGGTTGATTGCGCTCCAGTACGGACTTTCTTGACGGGGATATTGGCTAGTGCAGTATTAGAGAAGACGGTAGAAAAGTGTTCAAGCGCAGACTTTATTAACGGTTGGATAATTTACTTGTTGGAGGCGGAGACACAGCCAGAGATACTACAAAAGATAGATATCAGCGCCGTCGAGGGCTCGGATGAAGGCGCCGCTGCGGCCGAACAGCGCGCGAAACAAAAGCGGCTGAGCAGAGCGGAGGAGGAAATGGAGAAAGCGATGAAGGAGGCACAGGAATTATCAAAGATGATTGCCGAGGATGAAGCAAAAGTGGTGCGGGACTCTACGGAGATTGGGGTATTACCTGCAAGTCCAACGAATGGGGTATTGAAGGATGGCATAACGGAGAGCCCTGTTCGGACTTCGTTGGATGATAAGGGCGTTTCATCCCCTTCGATACCTCCCGAGATTCCTCAGGAGCTCAATCAGGAGGAGGAAAAGCCACCTACACCCCCGCCACGACCTGGAGCATTCACTTCTTTCGATCAACTGGTTGTACCAGCCACGGAACCTCAGGAAATTTTTTTCCGGGCGCGTGTCGAACTCTCTGACCTCACGCCAGCCACAAACTCTTCCGACAAACGGCTTCGCTCAAAGCCTACCAGTTCGGAATACTTTCTGCAGATCGAGCCAGCCTCCAGCGCTATTCCCGGCTGGATTGTTACAAGGAAATACCCCGACTTTGAGACATTGCACGAAGTTCTATCGCGAATATCCAAAATCTCCGGTGTCGTCGGATTCTCTGACTTGCCGACTTGGAGGGGACAGACGAAGGAATCACTAAGGGCGGATTTGGAGAAATACCTGAACTCTGCGCTAAAGGTACATGGTCTGGCCGAGTGCGAAGGGATGAAGAGGTTCCTGGAGAAGCACAACGCAACTACCGAGTCAGGAAATAACGGCCAAAGAGGACTCGCGAGGCTGGGGAAGGCCTGGCCAAATCCTCAGGCACTCGCAAAGGTCGGCGGAGGAATGTTGGATGCGCTGGCAAAAGCACCGCAAGGGGCTGCGGAAGGTGGAAAAGCTCTCTTTGGCGGGGTATTTAGAGGTGGAGTTGGTATTAAGCGATCATCCACATCAAGCACTCCCCTGCCACCACCCTCAGGGTACGGGGACAATTCTCCACAAAGCGGAACAGCTAGATCTTCGATGGAAAGTTTAAGGCTCGCCCAGCCCACCACCCGCGAACGCTCAAAATCTACTGCCACGATCAATGAATCGCCGGAAGCGGACCTCATGACTTTAGAATTCGAAACACAAAACCCAACGCTCCCGCCACGCCCATCTTCTATCGTTGAAGAAGCTGTAGAGGATAGACCGGAATTACCACCCCGGAGATCAAGTGGTAGACAAAGCCTCATGGTAGAAATGCCGGGCGCCGATGAGGGGGAAGTACTCAACCTCCCGCCGCCACCAAGTGATATGCCAGACGACTACGACCACGATTCCGACACTGGCATCACACTCTCTAGCCTACGCGCGAACTCTACTTCTTCCCAGCTGCAGCCAAATCCAAGCCTACTCTCAGCCAGCAGCAGCGCATCAAACCTGCAAACGATGACCCTCCCCCCAACCACCACCACATCCCCACCATCAGAAGCGGCAACAACCCCACCCCCGGGGCTCTCACCAAGGAGAAAGTCCACATCCCCACTCTCCACCGCGGAAGCTCAATTCGTTGTAGAAATCATCTTCGCTATCATCTCAGAGCTCTACACCCTCTCATCAGCGTGGGTCTTCCGCCGCTCCCTCCTGAACGTGGCAAAGTCTATCCTACTCCGTCCCGGCAACGCGTCACTGGAGTCCATACGAGTGCTCATCCAGGAAACCGTCATAGAGGCAAATACTGAAGACAAAGCGGTAGCATCGTATATCCGTAGGATCCGGGAAAGCGCATTCATGACGGAGGAAGAATTGAAGGCTTGGCAAGAGTCCGCTGCTAAAGGCGCAGCGGAGGAGGAGGAGGAGGAGGAGGAGGGGGAGACTAGGAGGGAGAAGGCACGCAGGTTGGTGCGGGAGCGGGGATTGCCGGAGGCGTTGAGGGGGGTTATGGGTGGGGGGGCGAGCGCAGAGTGTTGCTCGGTTATGTTTGATGCATTGCAGGAGGAGGGGGTTGCTCGGGGTGTTGTGTCCGGGTTGGTTTGTGAGGCTGTTAGGGGGGTTTGTCAATAATTGTTGGGCTGGAGGGAGGAAGAAAGTATATAGTAATGCACCGTTATGAACTGTTTCTCCTTGGGGTCACTGTAATGATTGCAAGTTTGGCTTGCAAAGAGATTAATTTTCCCCATACGTGCACTCTAGTTCTTCCTGCTAATGGTATTTCTGGGGAGCGTGCGGGCTGTATAATAGCTAAGAGGTCAAGCTACTATAAACGAATACCTAAATACATATATGAAGAAATAGATATTTCGACCCCTGGTCAAACAGTCGCATGTAGATACAAGATTAACACCCGAAACCGAACCCTGAACACATGGTTTTCCATGTGGAGTTATCTAAAAATCCGGGACTCCTCCCCGGCCCGAGTAGATAAATAAATTAAAAGTATGGAACAGAAGGGGATCCTTTGGGCGGGTGGGAATAGTAGCTTACTGAGGCGCGGAGGTGAAAGGGGCAAGAAGCACATTCAGTGCGAATAGCTTAAACAATTCCAAAACTTAGGACCAGATGGGTATTCACAAGCTCTGGAGTTTGCCAACGTGGAAGCGGTGTGGGAAGATTGAGATGGAGTCCGGGGTACGAGTTTTGCTCTTTGCGAAAGGTGGGGATTTGGACAGGCCATTGAATATTGGTTTGCATGAAGATGTTGGGTTAGGGCTGGATGGATATTCGGGTTGCTGGATTCTATGTAGGTGGAAGTGGTGGTTGGTGTGGCACTTGGTTGACTGGTGGGGTGGTCAACTAAGCTATTCGATCGGTGGCGGATAATCGTGCAGTTATCCTTGAAATTTTTTTGTGCGATTGGGGCTGGCTCTATTTCAATTTTGGATAACCTTTCATAGTGAGTGGTGTGGAGTGTGTAGCGGGAGTTTGGGGAAGTGAGTTAGGGCGCGATGCTCAATACCTTGTAGGGTGATATTGGCTTGAGTAACGAGGAGCATTATAGGAATTGTTGCAGGAACAATTTTATCTGCCGGGCTCACCTGGTGACCAGCGCAGTGGGTGGTGCTAAACAGAGAGTTGTTTGTGGGAAGAGACGTGTGGATTGAATACTTATTTGAGGTGGGCAGGCAGGTTGTGCAATATGGAGTCATGTATAATCACTCGGTGCTCATGTTGGACTTAGCTTTATCCGCCGTACAGAAGTAGTTTTCTTTTACTCTTATTTGCTTCCTTAGTCTCCCTTTACTTCCTCAATTTCTAAGCTGCGCATTGTTGAAATTATACTTTCGGATATGTACTCTCTATCTTCTTGAGTACGACAGTACTTCCTAGTTCATACTAGTTTCACTTCAATGCTGTCAGAGTTTAAGCTCAATCAGTCAATCATAGATGTAACTCTATGCGCATTAGATTTTTCTTTCGTCTTCTTTTGTTTTCTTGAAGTTCTTTTCTACAGTGGATATGTATTCTTGTTGCGCAGCATAAATAGCACGCTCTCCGCTTCCTTAGAAAAATCAAGCTTCTTTTCTCTGGTCCGGGGAACACATACATCAACAGCTCAAGGATAGGCACATTCAACAATGGAGAGTGGTGGGTGTAAGTTTGTTATTTTGAATGGTATTGATTCCACCTAGTGGAAATTTAGATACCACTTGTAGACCGGGTTAGCATTATAGAGCCAGAATAGGTATTGCTTCGGTTGGCAGGCTGGTATGTGGCTCATTCCTGGGAATGATCATGAGAGCTACATGTGCATTAACTTGAAGCTAACTTGAGGGAAAGACTGTCATAGAGGCTGAGTGTATATGCAGTTGCCTAATTTATCCTGGTTCTTCTATAGGCTGGTAGTTAAGGAGGTGAAGTGGGGCGTGGGTGCATGGGCGGGGACAGGGGCAGGGGATGCCAAGGAACACACCCTGCCCGGGGCCGTTGAGCGGGGCAGGGCGGGGAACGGGGACCCGGAGGTCCCGTAACGAACTCTATACAGAATTCCACTTTTGGGAACCAGTCCATCCATCTTCATGTCCGGATTGGATGGATTGCAGTGTTGCTGTTTTCAAAGTCACCAGTGATGACCCCACATAGAAGAAATTTTCCCTTTGTACCTTTCCTATTCAACTCCTCTTGAATTATTAGTTTCCTTCGTCACTTATTGTCACTCCAAGAGGAGGAACGGGCATACCTGGTTGTATACTATATATGAGGATTCGAATACATGGCTAAAAATGATTGGAGGGCAGAGCGGAGGATGTATCTGGATAGTTGGCATGACGGGGGCCGGAACTCCTCGTGGTATATGTCTTTCCGGAAGGAGATTCGGGAGTAAGGAACTTGGGGGAATTTCTTTGTATTGCCTGTATAAACCCTCCGTTCCACTATAGTTAGAAAGAAAAGTAAACAAGATATCAATCCTAGGAATATAGAACAGTTTCCTTCGTAATTTCCCTTTCTCTCCTTCTCTTATTCAATTGCCATTCCTCGATTAGCCCCTCGTGACGACAGGCTGTACCTGAAAGGGTCCCCCGGATGAATGGATATCTTGGTGCCCCCCGTATGGCTGCCCGGGACTGACGGGCTGGGATTGAAGATGTCCCTGGTAGCGCAAGTTGCAGGGAAACTCCTGCCATCGGGAGGGCCCTATCATACAGGTAATCGGGTGGCCATACAGGTAATTGGTGAGGACAGTAGATAACGAGTTAGGACCAGAGGTACCCTTCGGGAGTTACATAACCGTAGAGGACTGTAGGGACCTATACGGCAGTCTTCTCAAAGGATGGAAGCTCTTGCCCTACAGTTTGAGACACACCCCCGCGACTCCTGTACAAGTACCGTACTGTTACGGTTTGAATTTGGCTTTCTTAACTTGCAGTTTTCTTGCTTATCTCCGAATAACTTAGACTAAATAGATAGCTGGTCACGATCTTGGCTTTGGGAGGGTTGACTTCTCTCACGCTTTCCTCCCTCCCACCACCGCGGCAGCAGCGACGACAAGGATCGTGAGGAAGGAACACAGCGCAACGGAGGAACTGTTTTGACTGTGGTTTGAGGAAGGGAAATTGGACCTGTACCTAGTTAGTCGGACAACCTGCAAGGTTGAGCTTTCTTGCGGCGGGAATTTTCTCTTTTGTGTTCTCTGGATTGGGTTGGTGAAGTAGCTTAGTGGGTTTGAATTGATCGTGACTTGTGTGGTTTTCTTTTCTACTTGAGATTCCTTGAAAGTGACAGTTGTTTGCCTGTGCTTCTCCACTTCCGTAGAGTAGATACTGTTGCCCGGATTTTTTTGTTTTCGGTACTTTCTCTGTGAATTCGCTAGCTCCGCTGGCTCGCTAATCTCGCGATTCACTGGCCGCAGTTCTTGAGATGTATTAGTGCTTTCCTGACTCGGTATGACATGAGTCATTTGGTTGTGTTGGATCTCATTAACTGAATGTCGTAATTCTATTAATTTGCTAAAACTAAACTTTCTTGAGCTAATTTCACAATTTCATAAGGGATATTTGGAGTTAGTGAATTCATAGAGATAATACGGTACTGGGGTACTGGCGTCTACAGTGCTGACAGGACGCTTGGGAACCCTGGTCTGGAACCACTGACTCCCGAATATATAAAGTCGGATGACAAAAACTCGGGCCAAGGGCCATTTTACACCAAAACCGAGTACTCTTTACCAACCAGTTAATCCCCCCCCAACACATCCAGTGGTTCCACTTTAGGCCAAATCAAATCAGGGAACGGGTAAAGAGTGGTTTTCAAGAAATAAAATTAGGTAGAAGGTTTATGGAATTGAGAAATCAGGGATAACCTGCAGCAAAGGTGGCTGTCATGTATCTTTTGTATGGCAGCCTCATACAAAATCTCAAGTCACTTTCCGATCTTACAACACTATTGCACAGCAAATCATGAGTTATTAATTTACAGGCTTGAAATTTCGATGATAGGGCGAAATGGTTGTTCTCATGCTTCTTCCAACTTCGCGATATTTGTTACCTAGGGGGCGCTGAAACGGGCCGAGTTTTTTGTCACCCGACTTTTAGGTTAGGATACCGTATAATCTAGTGAAAGTCGGATTGACACTAGTGAGTATTTTCTTGAACCTGTCCAACCAGCGCTGGCTATGTGTTTAAGCTGTGGCGAATTCGCCTTCTTCGTGCGCTCCTGTTGGCTCGGTTGCCTCAGTTCGCTTTAGCTCCAATCCGGCTTTCACCAGATTATACGGTAAGTGGTCAAAGTTAACTTTGGTTGAGTGACTGTTATAAAACACCACGTGAAACCTAGAAGGAGTTGTGTGGGCTTTTAGTGGATACGTGTCCATGGTTTACTCCCAACGATCTGGCTACTCGTAAAGGCACCTCTGTTGACAAGCGACTACTCAGCAGGAATATCCAAGAAAAAAAACAAAAAAAACAAAATGGCGGAACAGATTCTCAATATCATCAGGGATTCACTTAAAACTCGTGACACTGAGTTTCTTGAATTTCCCAACTTGAACCAACCCAGATGTGGCCTCTCAAATTCTTACAAGCCTTCAGGAACATGAGGATAACCACGGCCGCCTGGGCCTTAGGTAAGTATCTCGCCAATATAGAGGGAATGTGTTAACAACTGCTAGAATTCACTACTCTGCTCCGGACCGCTACCTTAGACTAGTGAGACCTACATTGCTACAACAGATCGCTGTCGGTTGGATGAATGATGAGCGTGGAAAGTGGGTGGAGGATGGCCACGTAGATTGGGATACCTATCATGCAATAAGGAGTTGCGGGCCTAGTATGCCACTCCTATTAGTGAACCCAAGCGTCCGTTAGCAGTGTTCCCAAGCGTCCCGTCCGCCCTGTAGGCACCGCCAGGACTGCAGCCCCGGGCGTCCCGGGCGTCTGTCTCAAGCTGTAGGGCAAGAGAGTCTGTCTTTTGGGAAAGACTACCGTCTAAGAGGGTGACTGTAGGGCTCTACAGTCCTCGACGTATCGGTAACTCCCGAATCCTACCTGCAGTCCTCACCCGTCTTCTGCAGTCCTCGTCCGTCATCTGCAGTCCTTGCCTGCCCCTCATCTGCAGTCCTCGCTAATTACTTGTAGGGCTCGCCAGTCACCTACAGGGCCTGCCCGTCATCCGGAGTTACCGGGAAAATTGCGCCACCTGAGACACCTACAGTCCCCCCCAGTCCGTCCTGGGCTGTCGTCCAGACGGATGCCAAGATACCCGTCAGTCCCGGGCGCCCTTTCAGGTACTTGTCCCAGGCCATAAGTACCCGAAAGTGGAGGGGGATCATTTGTATGGGGGCACAGACATGCACGGATGTTTTGCCATATATTTTTTTAATCCCTGTTTTCGGGTACTTATGGCCTGGGACAAGTACTGTCGCCCGTCCCGTCCGGACCCAAAGACGGACGGACCGGGCGCTTGGGAACACTGCCCGTTAGTCAGTCTTCAAGTCGGGATGGGACGGACGGTAGTACCCGAAATGGGGCCGGGAAGGATGGGTATCTCGGTGTCAGTCCGGATGACTGCCAACGGGGGACGGGGGTGACTGCAGGTGTCTCGGGTGGCGCGACTTTCCGTCTGCATGTTCCCGGCATCTAGAGCCTGAACACAGTGATCAGAAATCATATATGGAGAATTGGCTGTGCGTCTGTACTGATTCAGATGCAAATGTACAGATTCTTCTTGCCGAGAATAAGTAACTGCGGATGACGGGCGGGCACTGTAGGTAATTGACTGGCCCTACAGATAATCGGGGGGGTCCCATACGTAATTGGGGAGGGTCGTTGATGACTACTCGTAATGTCCTGACGTTTGTGAACACAACTGCTATTGCATACCGCCAAAACCTGGCGGTGCTCCAGGGCTGACGGGACGCTTGGGAACACTGTCCCCTTTTGAAATCTTCAATACTCCTGACACTATGCTAACATAACCACAGCTTACACCAACTTTTTTGGGGAATACGCTGGTTCTAAAAAGGACACTGATTTAGCGTGGATCCCCGGCATTGACGGTGTGATAAAGGATTACCCGTCTGTAGTTCTTGAATCTGGATCGTGGCCGTCTGGCATCCAGCTGGCTCATTGCTGCAACCTCTGGCTTGAAGGATCGCGTGGCGCAGTACGTGTTGTGGTTTTGTGTCAAACCTTCGCTCCTGATCCGGAGAATAAGGTTAAAGCTACTCTGATAATGTGTCGGAGTATGGAAGATGGTACAATGAGGATGACTGAGTGGGTATAGTTCATTATTCCTCTCCCCAATTACATTGCTTGGTACTTGCTATCTAATCTTGCTTTACGTGGTCTAGAAGATCTTTCCAGTCCCGAGCGTTGAGGTGCCAGACCCATATATTACCATCGATGAACTCTATAGCGGCAGCATCCCAGTTGGCCTAGATCCAACCGCTTGCCTGCCACTGAGTATAGAAAGTCTTCGAGCTGATCTGGGCAGCACTATTCAGGCAAGAGGGTATCTTACTGGCTAACAGTCCTTAGAGCTGTTTTTCTAGGGGTCATGGGTTAGATAGTGGGGGTGATAATTGTTAAAATATTCACGAAGGTTCCATATCTGCGACACTGTTACTACACCGCAAGTGAGGACAAGGAGAGTTTTTGTTTAGAGATTGTTGGGAAGTAGGGAAGCTGAAGCAACGGCGTGTATGAGGGAAAGGTTAGGTGCATCGGAGATGTTTCGGGAAGATTGAGGAATTAGACTAGGGGTACTAAAGGGTTGGAACTAGTGTTAGCTAGAAGATGGAATGAACAGTGTTCTCAACGGTCCGGGGCCCCCGCAGGGCCCGACCGGGCGACTTCCAAGAGCCCGGGACCGGACGGGACGGCAAAATGCGGTCCACACCCGTCCTGGAAACCTCAGGACGGCCGTCTTTGTGGCGGACGGCGGGCCCTGCAAGGTAAGACATTTTAGCGTGGGGGATGGCAGGGGACTGTGGGGGACTGTGGGGGACTGTGGGGGACTGCGGGGGACTATGAATCCTATCAACAGCATTTCACGTCACCCTTCTCGAGCAAGTACAGAAATTCATCTAATAAGATTAGAGGAAACCTGAGGCTATCTAGGAGAGATAAATAGGTGTAGAATATATCCCATAATATACCGCTAGGGCCGGGCATCGGGCATATCGCTTAATCCAGAAATCGTACCTACCTACCATTTTCTTATTGCAACGTTTCTTACTTCTCTTGCATCATTAAGCCCTGATCCAAGCTAGGAAAACATGTCGGATAAACACGGGGAGCCTGCATCACAAGAAACCATCTAAGATTTATGAGAGAAGGCGTAAGATGAGAAAGAGTTGCGTCTGTTCTGAAAATGGTTCGGAGTATACAACTTCTGATGGAAAAGCCTGGTGGCATTGTGCTCGTTGTATGTTCCCCTGCTTCTTTTCTTCTATCATATACTAGCACTCGGATTCCTGCTATAAGAATAATAAGAATATTCCCGCCTCCAGGCACTGAGGAAAGCTGGGACGACATAAGCAATCTTGCCCCGAGGCGAGATTTCTTACTAATTTGGGCGTGTTCCTTGGCATGAAACATGTTTCACGGTGGACGGCGGGGGACGGCGGGGCCTATAGTCTTTCGCACCGGGGCGCAGGGCAAGTTTTGAAAAAGACCGGACGGGACCGCTTAACGCTGTCCACCGCCGTCCGCCTTCAGGACGGACTGACTGCCCCGTTGAGAACACTGGGAACGAAGGAGTGTTACACTTTGATGATAGCGAAACAGGTGAAGGTATCAGGAAATTTTGAAAAGGAGGGTTCAGGAAAAGTCTGTAAGTAGTTGAAACTGGCGAAGGGATTGAAGGACGAAATCTGTGGGAAAGTTGAGGGTGTGGTTTGGAAGGCAAGAGACGGTGATGGAAGAACAGACTTGAATGATGGCGAAGAAGAGTGTTTCTTGTAAGAGAGTTTTGTGTCTATATAGCACTCTGCTGGCAGCACAGAAACAATAAGGACCGCAAGACTCTCTACCGAACATAGAGTATTTTATGAATAATGAGATGGGTAATGGGCGTGATCTGGGTGTTGGCGTTTTGAACAATTATAGGGGTGTTGGGCGCAGTGGATCCAATCCTAAGTTACCGAGCAACACAAAACTTTTATTGATACGAACAATGATAATAGAAGAAAGATATCAGAGAACAACAAAGAGTAAAGAGATCATGTGCAAGAATGAATGACTTTGACAAGACAAGTGATGACCGTGGAGCGGTGGGAGAAAGATGTGATGAGTGAGATGAACTGAACTAAACGAACAAAGGGAAGAACAGGCTGCCTTATATCCTTATCAACAGAGAACTTTCTTCCCCAGCATACTTCCTGTGCATGCCGGATTCTTCTCCCACATTCCATCTCTAGGTCGTCCTTCTGTTTCACTTTGCCAAAACACTTCCGAGGTAGGAGCTCCTTGGCCGAGGATACAGCTATGACAGATGCCTCGGATGGAGTTCAGGGCCGAGGGTATGGTAGATGTTCGGCTATTGACTGTGTTCGTGTTTCATTGTCAGTCTATCGGTGTTTGGTGGTGTCGCATCAGGTATCAAGGGTGGTGGCATGGGATCGTAAGAAGCTAACAGTGGTAGAACGCTGTCGAAGCAACCATCTAGTTAACAATATCGTAAATGCGTTTCGCCTTATGCAGGAATGAAAGTGTGTATGTGGTGAGCAGCCTAAAATCAGAAATCTCCAACATGGCAATGAGTATGATGTGGGTGTAGGCGGTGTTGGGGGTGAGGACGGTGATTGTAGGTAGGAGCTATCGTTCATCACTAGCACTCAGTGTTCTCAAAGGGGTAGTTTGTTTGATAGGCCAGGATGAGAGCGGACGACATTGTTCACAAAAATAGGCTATGATCGGTAGAGAGTCTTGCGGTCCTTATTCTTTCTGTGCTGGCAGCAGCGTCCTATATATACACAACTCTCTTACAAGAAACACTCTTCGCTATCGTTCAAGTCTGTTCTTCTATCATCTCTTGCCTTCTAAACCGCACCCTCAGCTTTCCTACAGATTTCGTCCTTCAATCCCTTCGCCAGTTTCAACTACTTACAGACTTTTCCTGAATGCTCCTTCCCAAACTTTCCTGATACCTTCACCTGTTTCGCTATCATCAAAGTGTGACACTTGTTCGTTCTATCCTCTAGCTAACACTAGTTCCAAACCTTTAGTACCCCTAGTCTGATTCATGAATCCTCTCAAAACATCTCCGCTGCACCTAACCTTTCGCTCATACACGCCGTTGCTTCAACTTCCATATTCCCAAACACTTTCTCAAAAACTATCCTCATCCAAACCTTCCGTGTAATATCACTGTAGTAGATATGGAACCTTCGTGAATTATTCTAACAATTGTGTCATCCAGTCCTGCTGTCTTTTTCAAACTTGCCCTGCAACTCACAGCCAAGGACTAGGGCCCCACTGTTCCCCGTGGGGAAACGTGTACTCGAGTATGACTATCCGTTCCAGCTTTCGGCAGTGTTCCCAAGTGTCCAGTCCGTTCATCTTGGGGCCTGAACGGGACGGACTGCATTATCTAAATGAATGCCCGGGTGGGACAGGTATATGGCCGTCTGTCCGGATGATAGCCCGGGACGGACTGGCCAGGACTGTACGTGTCATATCTTACGCAATGTGCTGAGCCGGGTGGCTGGCGTGCCCTGCCGGTTATTGATGTAGTATAGAGGTACCATATTTTTCAATATCAATTAGCGATTAGGAAACCGCCGGAACACCAAGATGCATACCAGATATTTCACTGGTAATCGAAGCAGATGCAGTACCACGTAGACCACCATAGTTGTGGGTTGCTGTACTAGATGAATGTCCTATTGTCGTAGTCAGGAGGTCAGATGGAGCGGAACTCAAAATATCGCTTGCGGTAGATTCGTCATTATGAGTCTCTAAATTGTAGCGAAAGGTCTGGTCAAAGTATGGAGTAATAACTTGTGAAATCGAATCATCAGGAAGTAAGGAGCTTTGAATACCAGTCGATATGTGCGAAGGCACCTGAGACATCAAAGTGGATTAGAAAAGACAGGAACTGTCGTGTATACCCAATTCCTTCATTGGAATAAGGCTCTTTTCTATCTCATACTTGATGTTTGGAACACATTCAAAGTAATTCTCCCGATACAATCTGACTAGAGATTAATCACACATCTAACGATTAGCTAAAAAAAACAGAAATTGTATGCAGCAGAATCTCTGAAACCAATCCCCAGCTCGAGTCACACAATGGCCATAGGCACCTGCAGGTAATATGCGGTGACTACAGGTGACGGTGGCTGGTGACTAGAGGTACCCGTCGCCTGCCGGTACCGATCGGTTACATCCGGGCCCGGCTGATAACTCTCGCACCCTTTCCCCAATAGTACTACCTCAAGACGGCGGGCACCTATCGTCAACCCCTAAGACTCCAGTCTTCAAGAAAGACGGGCGCCAGTGCCCAGCACACTAAGACAACCTCACCGGGACGCCCGCGACTACAGTCCCTCAAGGCCCTACAGTCCGCCCGGGACGGTTGGGAACACTGCCTTTCGGCCGTCCCGCTGAGTCCTCCAATCGCCCTTCGTTTTGAGTGTCACCGGAAGTGTTCCTAGGCGCCCGGGTGCCCCACAGGGGCTGTGGGGATAACTACAAGAAATGGGACAGTATGGGACCGCTAGACGAGGTCCTCTTCGGGGAAGATTTCCTAGGGGTCAGCCCTCCTTGGCCATGACAGCGGGCATGAAAAGCTATTCCTTAGTAGTGTAGGTAGATGCACTTGGCGGCCACCACTCGGGCAGACTGCGGCGGGAGCCACAGACAGCAGGTATCAGGAATGACCACCGGGCACATGTGGAGAAAAATGAGAGGGACGGTCGGAGAGGCTGAGGATGGCTTGGGCTGCAGACAAACTATGAGTGATGTATGGTGATCCAAGTAAACTATACAAGAAGTGATGTGCCTGCAAGAAAAAGAAGGCTAAATAGATCACCAAGTGCTTCAAGCATTAAGATAAGACTGAATCAATCATTCCCCTGCGAGCCTTATTTTCCCTTTAATATACCTCCATAAGTCTTTTGCTTTAGCCATAGTCACAGTGATGTTGCAACAAAGTCAAAGGACTGACGCAACTGAAGTTGATTCGAAGTACGATGTCGGGGATTTTCCACAAGAGTTACCAAGAAACCCAATTGAGCCTCTCGGATCTGGATATCTGAAGCCAATATGAGCACTTTCCGACTGCGATAGTGCTTGTGCCCTTCTGACCATGTGATTACCTTGTAGATCCATGCCGATGGTTTCTGAGTTCTAATTTAGAAAACACTTTTGGGCTTTTTTATTTCTTAAAGATGTATTATTCCTTGCTTATTATTTTAACCATATGGAACATGGCTTTGCCTGATCATAAACTATGAGCGAGGTAAAATCAAAAAAAAATAACCATGATGTTTCTGAGCATACCAAGCATTGCAATTGGGCGTGGGCTTGGATCGGGCCGGGCCGGGGGTCAAGGGGTTTGGGCCGGGTCGGGTCGCCCAAGTGGGAAGCCCGGGTAGCCCGGGTAGCCCGAAAAAGCCCGAAATAAAGCCCGAAGAATTGTCACTTTCAAGTTTGTTTATCAATTCACAAGATATCACTCATATCTTCCAAAATTGCGGTGAACCTAGGACTTGTGTCATCGCCAAGCTAGTATTTTGTTGAGAAATTTTCAGCCTCACATTTTTAATTAGCCCTTTTCATCCCAGTTGTGTAGCTGAACTTTGATTCTTGACAAGTGATCTCTGTTGAGGAACAAGATTTCAGAATATCGCAAGTCTTAATACTGAACCACCAATACTATCAGTTTCTTTTCTTTTCCATCATTCACGTCATGGTGACTAACTCTCATTCAACTCTAATCACCTGTTTTTCCCAGAATCAATGCAGCATGAAAGTCTCTCAGGTACTAAAGTTAAAATAGTTAACATCTTTAAATAGAATTTGATTAATCCCTGTTCATGAATAGTTTGGGCTGTTTATGCGGCCCGGGCTTTTTTGGGTCGGGTTCGGGTCGGGCCCGCCATGGTTTGGGTAGGGTTTGGGCAGGGCTTAAGAATTTGCGGCCCAGCCCGGCCCATTGCGAGGTTTGGAGCATACTAGCCAAAGAGATGTGACAGAAAAACACCACAGGGGCCTACCCGGCCTGGTAGGGCATCCGGTACTACCTCCATCTGCCCTAGTGCGTCAATGGACTCGAAAAAAGACGGACTACCACCGGCGGTCCGTCCGGTCATAACCCCAAGAGGGACTGACTGGACGGTTCGGAACACTATCAGAAAGCTGTAGGTAGTAGGGAAGGACTGCAGGAGGTGAGACCAGATGGCTGGCAGGGTGGTGGCAGGGCATATTGAACGAAGAGTGAACGGGACGGTCGGGGATGGCTGATCACAGCTGGGGACCTAGATGAAATATGAGTGATGTATTATGATGCAATGTAACAGGAAATAAATAATATTTCTGCCAGAAGGAGAAGATGGCTAATTAGATGGTCAGGTTGTTGGAGTAATAAGATAAGGCTGAGCCAATTGATTCCTATCTGACCTTCGATTTCTCTTTCAAGAACTTCTAGAAACTATTGTTTCTTAGGGGTATGTGCTTGCACGCTTCTTGTTTCCCAATGTGACACAGGATTCGCAAGATCATAAACGGCAGGGGACATGAAATCTTCTGAATATACTGGCTGGAGCGGTGAAACTTGAAATATCGCCAGGGCTCTACCAGGCCTGATAGGGTCTCCCTTGTTAATCTTGAAACCCGTCAAACGAACTGTTGATTCATGTTTGGTTTCTTTACCATCCTGCATTAGTTTTGTTTCTTCCCGTCTCACCAGCAACATCTGAGGACCTCCTGTTGCAAGCACCAGTAGCCTGTATCATGTGGATGAAAAGTTTTTCTAGTCGTTTTCTTGTCATATTGTTTTTACAGGATAAAAGCACCATGTATTTACTTACTGTTTTATACAATCATCAGTCCTTTCTCGTTCACGTTTTTCTCTTTCATCTTGTTTCGATAGGCAATTATATTACATTCGTTCTCCTCATAGCAAATCAAAAGTTAACAACATCCCCTCTAGCCCTTCTCAAGCCTCACAATTGGGCCTTAGCTGTTTTGGCTAGCGCGGGGTGAGATCAGGTCGGCTTGGGAAGGGCTAAGAGTTCAGGGGTTTGGGCAGGGTCAGGTCGCCCAGGTGGTAAACCCGGGTAGTCTGAAAGTTGAAAGCTACTTGGTTGCACACCTCACATTTGTTGATCAAACTTTTCACACTAAGCCATATACTACATACAATATTAGGTAAACATATACTATATCCTCCGGCGTGGCGAGATTCTGAGTCACGCGAGTGGTGCAATCTTTTTACCATCTTGGCAGAATTTCCCCCCATCCGGGTGCCTTAGTTGATATATTACTAGTAAAGATTCATTCCAGGCTGCATGTATTGTACACCGTATAATCCGGCAAAAGTCGGATTGGAACTAAAGCGAAATAAAGTTAAACTCAGGCAACCGAGCCAACGGGAGGACACGAAGAACTCCAACTTGCCACAGTTGGCCACAGTTTGCCACAGTTTAAACATATAGGCCCTAGTGTAGTGATGGGCACGATCATGATCGAGCAGATCATGGGGGCCATGCTCGATCATGATCTGATCGAGGGGACCCTATGATCGAATGATGGATGAAACCGGGGAGCCCTAATCGAGTGATCGATCATGATCACTGCTCGAGCATCATCGAGTATGATCGATTTTGTGCCCATCAGGGATTAAATATTCATTCAACATGGATTCTGAGTATTTTCACTCGTGTCATAACAAGAATAGAAGAGCCATACCCTATTGTCTATTTAATGTATCACGGTAATTTGTGGCTGATCCAGAGTGTGTAGAAGCCCGGATAGGTTTCGATTCCCTACTTATTGTTGAATAAATTAACTAAAAATCATTGGCGGTATTGACTAGTTGCCATGGACTCGAAACAATGGGAGTGGTGACCTTATTATAGGGTCAGCAGTCATGAGCAGACTATTGATCGAGCAAAACTCGATCATGATCTGATCTTGCCCATCACTACCCGAGTGATTTGACAGATTTAAAAAAATCGTCACTAGCGCGAATCCGACTTTCGCCGGATTATACGGTACCTCTGTTTGCATTCACTGTTTGTCTTAAGATCACAATCTCTCTATTTCAGACTATGTCTTATATTGGGTACATGGATGTTTCCATATATTTGCTTTTATCCCTGTTTTTATGCAGCTACTTTCACGCTGGAGAATCTCACGACGCCGGAGGAGACTGTACCTATGAATCCCCCTACCCCTGTTCCACCCTGTTGGGTTGCTTGACCGCCGTCTATTGGTTAAATAGCTCTAAATACTCGCACATGGTGGATGACAATCACATGCCTCAACGACCATGCCTCAGCGATGATAACCCAGCAACAATTGACTATCAACTATAAGTAAATACTAAAAAGGTTTGGCTATGATCAGTTGAGAGTATCTTGCGGTCCTTATTCTTTCTATCACGCCTGAGATATCCTATGTACACAAACTTGACTTTACAGAAAAAACTCTTCATCCAGAACACAGCCCCTCGCCCCTCCTCGTCTTGTCTCTCTGTTCCACCTCGACCACACAGCTCCATCAAAAATTCCCCAAACTCATATTCACTGATTCTCTTTGCCTGATTTTGTCCTCATCTACTGTTTTCCTCATAACCATGATCTGTTACTGTCCTGATACCCTGTTCTGTTTCCAAGCTATCATAGCGCGACACTGTTGCGTTCCAGCTTCTAGCAACCTTAACCTTTAACATTTGGCTTCCCTTAATGTCAATTCTTGATGCATCTCAAACATTTCCACTTAGGCTAACTCCTGACCCAAACATACAACAGTTCTTCTGATACCAAACTATTCAATCATGCAACCATCTTCAATGAATTACTTTTAACTGTGTGCCATCAATGTTCCAACTGTGTCCAGGATGTGGAAGCTTCGTGAAAATTTCAACAAATACTACCTAATCACGTTATGGGAAAAATAATAGATATACCATGTCAAGAGCCCCATTAAGGGAAGTAGTTGGGAAATTACGCATGAAACAGATCGTGGTAGGAATTATGGTGAGGCGGGTAGTTGAGGGATAACCGTTGTCACACACCTTGGACGAGTATGATATTTAATTTGCGCCCGAGTAGAGCGGCCGAGTATATCCTAGGCACGTGACTGATATGGGCGCTTTCCAACGAGACGGTTCACTAAAGTTTTCTTAACTGACCCATGCGGCTGGTGGGTGAATCGGCTGTGCTCGTAAGGGCAGTGACCGCAAACCCAGGTATTCTTGACCGAGAACTTTGGTTGAAGCCTAGGAAGCGAGGGAGGAAATTCCCTTTACTGAGCAATGCAAACAATTTTCTAGAGAGGCGAAATCACCCGGCTATCCTCCATGTTCTCAGATTTATTCAGGTCAAGGCCACCTGTTGTAACAAGGCACGATGCGTAATCCTGGTGTGGATTATATTAATGGTTGTCCAACAAGTCGGGTCTACTCGGACAGTTGGCTGATAGGGCGTCCAACATTCGTGGTACTCGTACCCGTAGGCTAAATACAACTAGTCATTTTGTGCAGCCTGCACAAGCCGCCATAATAGGTGATGCATACCGGAAGCTTATGTTAAAGAGTCATTATGAGTGATCAGGCATCTATGAATTTATTGGTAAGGCTACAAAATTAGAATAGCTGTCCCAGCGGCTGAGGCTGGACCATGCGCACAATGGTAGTGCAAATAAACTGTATCTCGTAATACTGGCAGATGGGGGAAAGTTTGGATCCCTGTCTCACCGAGCTCGAGCGCTCGTAAGCGGCACGGAAAAATCCTAGCCCCTGCTAGCTTCGTCAAATTGTGTCCTTGGTGTCAAAGAGGGACAATAGATACTGTATACAGTCACCACCGGGGGCATGGAAAAACTGGACGGATGGCGAACGGGGATTAATTCCTCGGAATCTTTTGTAGCCCTAACCTTGACAAATACATTTTTGCCCATGAAGGACCCCTGTTCGTCGCCCGCCTAGTTTAGCCATGCACCCGGTGGTGACTGTGGTAGTTTCCGGCCTTGTAGAATGAGAGGATTTGCTTGGAACTTGGATACTTTGGTGGAAGGGTAGGGGAGGTGCCTCCCACAGATTTAATCGTACTCTGCTTCAACTGAACTAGAGGTAATGACTGGAGACACAAGTAACCATCTTAAACCTACTATCACGTTACGCAATTCTTCATGCTTCGCACACTCCAGGGATAACAAAGGAAAGACATATTGGCAGAATCTTCTCCATAAACCACGAGGGGACTTGAACGATCCGTCACACTGCCAGTCGATCTGCCACACTCGGCACTTCCAGATCAACAGCACCCGGCTAATACCGTACCGGCATTCGCTCATGGGGTTCACTATCTTCCTCCTGTAACTAATATCCCGGCAGAAAACGACATGAGCCCACGATAATTTTAGCTTTGCAATTAAATAGAATTGGGGAAGGCATCTGATGAGTTTCAACCTAGCGAAACGACTTGAGTATGACTTATCAGAAGGCCACTAATGATTTTCAAGAGCCTTTGAGCTTAAATCTTGAGATTAGTGACTCACCACAGATGGCGAGTGGCCAGAGCAAATGCTTTCCCGATACTGGTGCTGGTGATGCGCACCGGCAGCAAATTACTGATCGCAGCACAAGGTCAGGCAACAAGTTATTGGACAGTTATCTAAGGCTAACCAGCCGAAAACATCCCTGTCCCTCCAGGCTAATTTATCCCTACCCTTGCATTATTACTAGTAGTCGATAAATGCTTCTTCCTGTGGCCGGCTACCTGCTTAGGAAGATGCGAGGATGGGATGATTTATATCTTTGGCATGGGAACCGGGCTGGTGCTCCCTTTTAAGTCAGAAAACCAACACCGCTACCAAAATACAATCGCCTCTTTTCTTTGCTGAAAATAAGCCAAATTCCATCAAACTTTTACATAAACTGCTGTATCGCTTTAAAAATTATCGTTTCGCCTATTACCGAACCTTATACGCTATGAGCCTATTACCCACGGTGCAGGCAGGATTAACTCTCGACCGCGATCCTTGCCATTACGGCATATCGAATATCCGTGCTAACCATAACCTGACCAATAATATTTACGGCAACTCGAACACCAACGTTGGGAATGTGTCAAACAGCTATAACACCATTATCAAGGCGGGAGTAGAAGAAGAGCGCTCACTGATCCGTACATGGTTATCGCCACTTGAGCCCGATATAAGGCATCGAGATGTTAGTAACCGTCGGATGGATGGTGTTGGCGATTGGGTTCTAAGGCGAAATGAGTTTGAGTCATGGTGCGGAAGCCAAGATGGCTCTGAGGATCCTACCTTACTTTGTTGTGGAGGCCAAGGTGTTGGCAAGACCTTTATAAGGTAGTATGGGATTCTCCTGGCACGATGGGAAATGCTAATAGTCAAAAAAACCAGTTCCTTGGTAATAGATAGTCTGCGCAGGCGGACCGGTGAAGGGAATGCTGTTGTTTTATTTCTCTATTGCGACTACAATACACAGAAGGACCAATCGGCAGTAAACATCATTGGGAGTCTACTCAGCCAGGCTGCCTTAGGAGCCGGGCACATCCCATCCGAGATTCAACGCGCTTTTGAGCTGGAACAGCGAGGTCGTTATCCTCTTCGATTGCCGGAGATGCTGAAATTGTTGGTGAGCGCAGCCTGTTCCTTTGAACGGGTGTACATCTGCTTCGATGCCATGGACGAGTTACTCCCAGAAAATCGATCAGAACTATTGCGCACATTGCCGCAGATTATTCGAAATGCACCGAATATCCGACTGTTTCTTACAGGGAGGCCTTATATTCGTGGGGAACTTAAAAAACATTTCACGAATGGGCCCTATATCATCAATATTTTGGCCGACCAAGGGGATATCGCTAGGTACGTAAGTCGGAAGATAGAGGAAGACGATGACCGAGATCCTGGTTTGATGCCAGACAATCTGAAACACGATATTTTGAAAACTATGATGGAAAAGGCTTCCGATATGTAAGTTGGAGAGACCTCCTTGTAGGGACTAGATCGCTCACTGACGCCTTTCGAAGGTTCCTACTTGTTGCGTTGAACATCGACGCAATCTTGGGACACACCTCCGTTGCGAAGAGGAAGACAATGTTACAAAAGGTGGCGACTATGGGCGTGGACCTAGAGAGCGTGTACACTCAAACGCTTCAGCGGATAAGAGAACAGAGAGGGGACAGATCAATGCTTGGAATGGAGGTGCTGATGTGGATATCCCGCGCGGAACGGCCCTTGACTATTGATGAACTCTGCCATGCCCTGGCAGTCGAAGTAGGGACGACGGATCTAAACCCAGAAAACATTCGCCCACAAGATATAGTCCTTCACTCATGCTTAGGGCTTGTTGTGGTTGACAAGTGGGCTTCAACAGTTCGTCTAATCCACTTCACACTGCAAGAATATCTCGGCACTCCAGATGTCCTCCCTGTTACCCACCAAGCGCTCGCACTGACGTGTTTGACTTACCTAAATTACGACCATATCAAGCGGCTCCCAGCCGATACTGCACCCAACTTCCAAGATGTGCCCTTTCTTGAATATTCCTCCCTGTATTGGGGAATCCACGCAAAAGAGGGACTCTCGGAAGCTGTGAAATCCCTTGCGGTAGAGCTGTTAAGCCATTACGAGTCTCATATATCTGCTACCTTACTTTTAAACCAAATAGAGTCCTACGGTTCTCGATTTGGAGTCGTTCTTCAGTTCCCAGGCTTACACTGTGCATCCTACCTCGGAATTTTTGAGATTATTGAGGCTCTGGTCGAAACAAAAGGCTGCGATATCAACCAAGGAGATCGGAGTGGTTCTACACCCCTCATGTGGGCTGCCTGCCATGGGAAGGAAGAGGTTGTAAGACTACTACTCGCAAGGAACGATGTCAGTCACGATAAGTCAGACAAAGAGGGCAACACGCCGCTCATGATGGCTTCAATGCATGGGCATGAGGGGGTAGTGCGGCTACTCCTCGCAAGTGACCATGTTGATCCCAACAAGGCAGACACATATGGCCAAACACCCCTCTCTTCGGCTTCATTATTCAAGTGTGAAGGGGTTTTGCGGCTGCTACTGGCCAGTGACAATATTGACGTCAACAAACAAAGACAAGATGGTGTAACACCCCTCGCCTTGGCTTCAATGTGTGGATGTGAGGAGGTGGTGCGGCTACTGCTCACAAGTGATCATGTTGACCCTGACAAGCCAAATATGGGTGGTGAAACGCCACTCACGTTGGCGTGTTTACAGAAGCATGACGGGGTGGTGAGACTACTACTCGCAAAGGACGATTCTAATCCCGACCAATCGGAGAAGTCAAGTCAGAGGCCGCTCTGGTGGGCTTGTATAAAGGGGGATGAGGGCACCGTAAGACAGCTGCTCGCAAAGGACAATGTCAACGCTGACGAGCCGGACAACCATGATCGGACGCCACTCTGGTGGGCCTCTTTTTGCGGGCATGAGAGAGTGGTGAAGCTGCTTCTCGCAAGGGAGGACGTGAATCCTGACAAACCAAGCACCGGAGGAGAGACGCCGCTCTCGCAGGCTTCTAAGAATGGACATGAGATGGTGGTGAGACTACTCCTCGGAGCAGATATCAATCCCGACAAGCCAGAAAACGGAGGATGGACACCGCTCTGGTGGGCCTCAGAAAAGGGTCATGAGGGGGTCGCGCGACTGCTGCTTGCCAGGGACGATGTTGATCCTGATAGGGTAGACACATGGGGCGAAGCCCCGCTCTTGCAGGCTTCAAAAGGTGGACATGAGGGGGTGGTGAGGCTACTGCTTGCAAGGGCCGATGTTAATCCCGACAAAGCAAACACGTGGGGTGAAACACCACTCTTGGTTGCATCACAGCATGGGCATGAGGGGGTGGTGAGACTATTGCTCGCAAAGGGCGATGTCAATCCCAATATGGCAGACCACAGGAATCAAACACCGATCCTGCATGCTTCGACAGGTGGGCATGTGGGGGTTCTGAGGCTACTACATGCAAAAGACGATATCAATTCCGACAAGCCGGATGACCTAGGCCGAACACCAGTCTGGTGGGCTTCAGCGTGGGGGCATGAGGAAGTGGTCGGAATTCTGCTCGCAAAGGACGACGTCAATCCCGATTGGAGGGACAACAAGGGTGAAACCCCGCTCTCGGTCGCCTCCCAAAATGGCCATGTGGGGGTGGTGAGGCTACTGCTAGCAAGGGACGACGTCAGCCCCAGCAGGCCAGACAACCAAGGTCAAACTCCGCTCCAGGCTGCTTCTAAGCATAGGTATTGGGAAATCGTAGAACTTCTCCAACCTAGGACGACTGCAATACCTAGCCCGGATTAAGCTCAAGGGGAGATTTCCCAACATTCCCTTACTACTCACAAGAACGCTCGCCGCCTCTACTATAGTTCTCATATAGATGCCCGCTATCATCACAGGTCCCGCCCTTTCTGAGTCCCCTTGGAGCTTCCCAGTTTATTCCTTATCGCCCCTCTGGACACTGTTGGCATTTTTCTTTGCAGCTCTTCCATCCAAATTTCGGACATGACATCCTCGGAGGAAAGCACTTTGTTATATGCCACATATATGCTTAATCTTATCATAGCCTTTTTCGTGGAGGGCGGCAGAGGAGGGTGATTCTATTGCTTTAAGATACTTCGGGCACTCTAAAAGCTCCTACTGCCTGGGAAGTTGTCGTGTTTCATGCTTAGTTTTTTTTTCTTGTACTGTATCATATTATACTTTGTCCTTTATTTTTTTCCCGTAGAATACAGGCTTTGGGTACCCATGTCTATAGTCACAAAAATAGGCTATGATTGGCAGAGAGTCTTGCGGTCCTTATTCTTTCTGTGCTGCCAGCAGCGCCCTACATATACACAAAACTCTCCTACACGAAAACCTTTTCTTGCCCTTCACTCAAGTCCATTTCTTCCATAACCGTCTCTTTCTTTCCGAACCACACCCTCAACTGTCCAACACATCCTGTGTCTGAATCCCTGGACTTTGTTTCCACTACCTGCAGAGTTTTTCCTTCCTGAACATTCCTGATACCTGTCTGTTTTGCAAACATCATAGTGTGACACTCGTTCGTTCCATCTTCTAACTAACCTTAGTTCCAAACCTTCAACAGCCGCTAGTCCAATTCCTGAATCTTCTCAAAACATCTCCGCTGCACCTAACCATTCGTCCATACACGCCATCGCTTCGACTTCCATACTTCACACTTTCCAAACAAAAAACTATCCTCATCGAAACCTTCCGTGTAGTATTACTGTCGTAGATATGGAACCTTTGTGAATATGCTAACGTATGGAACTTGAAGGGAGAGTAGTACACCAATACTCTAGGTCTTCTGGTTAGGCTCGCTTCATAGGTGTCGTTAGAACCCGTGAGGTAACGCCCTGAACCGAAGTGCTGATGTTTTGGTAAAAGATAAACGGTGCTACTTGGTACTCTGTGGCTTATCTCGCAGAAATCGATCATAGATCAGGTAGACTGTGGCTAGGTTAATTAACTTACATTTTCTCCCGCCACGAATCATGTAACCCATAACTTATTCCGGGCACACTAGTATACATAAGGAAACAGCTAAGGGCCCGTCTACCAATACCCCATTAGCTGGTTTTATTCGCCTGCCGCTAGTAGGTTGAAATAAGAGTTTTCTTTGTATTCTGTCTCGAATTCGCAATAAAGCGCCTTCACTTAACCCTTTATGGCCAAAACTAGGCTTATTTTGGACTCTTCCTGACCGTATTGAATGTTTTTCTTTAGCCCCTACTTTATTTCAACCTACTAGCGGCAGGCGAATAAAACTAGGTAATGCGGTAGCTGGAGGGGCACGGGCAAGTACAGTAAATGGTGTTTACCTACCTTAGCGTGCCGTTTAGAGTTCGGTGGGTTTTCTAAAGGCACCTCCGGGGCAACTTCAGGTTTTGACGGTCCAGCCGAGAATTTAGAATGGGAGGGGGATTATTCGTAGGTAAACACTCTTGCACCGTCTATCGGAAAAAGATGACGCCGGTTGAGATGCTACTGTTAGTTTTATCCCCCAAACTTTAGACCGAGACTGTTAGATAAACGGGCCCTAAGCCAGGTTAGCATTTGCGCTTGTGCCAAGGTTGTGACAAGAGGCCGCAAACCCCGGGGATTCACAGGCTCACAATCGGAGGGACTCTAACGAGTGCCCAATGGCTCAATGTACTTTACGGCTCAACGAAGTGGCGGATGTCCCTCGCGTTCTTGAACAAAGTTATCTAAAGTCGCCAGTATTGTTGAGCTACAAGGTGTTCAGCAACAAAGCGCTTTTGCCGCAACGTTACAACAGTAAGCCACACACTATGCTCTGTTAGGCCGTGAATTTGCGTTGGGGAGTCTTTACCGTAGATCCATGGTGCCGCATTATCTAGCGACTAGAAATGGTGCTATCACAGAAAAAAAGGGGATAAAGATGTGTTTAGCGGTGGTGTGGGCACTAAGAAAATTTTTATGACAACCCCGGTGGCTAGAACACAACTAGGCTAGTGTGGGATGTATTTTACCTATTCTGGTGATGGAAGAGTGGGAATCGAGACCTTGATGCCAGGCCAGGCAACCCCACCACCACAAAGCGCCACCCGCTCTCCATTTTTTTTATATTCGCTAAGCTGCCCACCCGGTTGTACTTTGGCAACATGGCACACAAGCGGCGCGGTCTCCGGTATCGCCAGATAATGCTGTACCGGATTATCTGACAATACCTGATATGGGACTATTTATGGCAGAAGAAAAAACCCCAAGTAGCCCAGGGTTCCGAATAGTCCGACCGGTCAAGTCTTGGAGGCAGGACCAGGCTGGTCAGTCCAGGTTGATGTCAATGACTGGACCTAACTAACTCAGGTGGTTCAGTCCGGTCTGGACTGGTCTCAGACCAGTCTGTATAAAATATTGTATAATCATGTAATATCACTCACTTAGTTCACCGAAAAAATTGTTGTAATATGCGATCGGAATATGTGCACGGAACTTGGACGAAGAAGTGATAACAGAAAGTAGTAAAGATCTCGTATTGTAACAACGCTTATTCCTTCAATAATAAGAAAGCCATTGCTCAGCTATATAATACAGCAATTGAGTTCAGCCATTACCACCGTGTTCCCATAATAAGGAAAAACAAAGAGTATCAAAGAAGTATCCTGAGAGGAACAAAAGGAACGATGAAAGAACACACAATAGGCTTTCAAGTCAACCGGTAACGGGTATGAGAAGATAAAGGGCTGAAAGAAAAAATTGTTCGTATATGGTTTTCTGCTCTTCTCAAATATGGTTTCTTTCTCCTCTCAAATGTTTCTTTCAGCTCTTTATGTTTTCATGCTCGTTATTAGTTGACTTGAAAACCTATTGTGTGTTCTTTCATTGTTCCTTTTGTTCCTCTCAGGAAACTTCTTTGATAGTCTTTGTTTTTCCTTATTAAGGGAACGCTGTGGTAATGGCTGGACTCAATTGCTGTGTTATATAGCTGAGCTATGTATTTCTTATTATTGAAGGAATAAGCGTTGTCACAATAAGAGATCTTCACTATTTTTCTATTGTCCGAGTTTTCGTTCACATATTCCGATCGGATATTACAACAAAGATTTAATACTCGTGAACTAATCTTGGCTGCCCCTAATCTAAACGAGGCACTATCTCCATCCCGACCCCCCGTGACTCCCCAGCATAACCCATGGAAACAATGAGTTTGATTAAGAAAAGCTTTATTCGAACACAATATATTGTGACAAAAATAGTAAAAAGCAAAACGAGATGGCAATTCTGTCAAAGGGCCGTGCATGTTGGATGGGTGGACGTGGTGGATGTGAGAGAACTTGTTCTATTCTCAGATGCGCGCCGCTGCTAACTAAATAGGACTAACAAACATGTGTGCGCAACTAGTGGTTTACCCTCAACGCCGTCCTATCTTCTCCACAACACTACTAGGGTGGTTGCCCGTACCCCATTACACTCAACAGTGCATATCCTATCGCTTGGTAGGCCTGGTCGGACTGGTCCTGGCCAAGTCGGGTCCGATAATCTTGACTGTCCAGTCGGTCTAATTTCCACCATTAGACTAGACTTGACTCTCGACCGGACCGGCTGGTCTAGTTCGGTCTTCCGCGGACTATTCGGAACCTTGAAGTAGCTAGTGATGCACTGCGTAAGTTCTGTAATTGTGCGGGGCTAATATATTTGTGGTCACCCTAATAACCAGAGCAGAACTGTGCCAATGTTGGAAAATATATTTTATATCAGTGTCGAAAAAATTAATCTCCCAACTATATAGAAAGTACACCAAAGTAGAAATTAATTAGGCATTTTATGCTAGGCTTCTGAGGGTTTCTTAGAGTATAAATTGAGGGTCAAAAAGCAATAAAGAATAGAATACTAGATATCCAGTCATGTAACACTTTATTGGTTATCAATCGCTTTATGAATTTTGTATTTGTTGGAAATCTCAGTATTATGACCGCACTTGGTGTGGAATGTACCCACACTACAAGGCCGCACTTGTACGCAGTGTTCCCAAGCGTCCAGTCCGTCCGTCTTTTGCCTAGGACGGGACGGACGCCAAATTTGCTGCCCTTGGACGAGACGGACGCCAAATTGTAGTCCGTCCTAACCCATGCCCAGGACGGACGGCCGGGCCCTACAGGTGTCTCAGTTGAACTGCTATTTTAAAATTTCCAAGCCGGGAGTCTGTGCTTGAAGAAACGGAACATCTTTATTACAACGCTATCATCATATTTGGGTATCAGGTATCAAACTTTCTCATCAATGAACCAAGCTGTGCACTCATATCCGATCCTCGGAACCTGCCCTAGTTCCCCGCCTAATATTACCGCTCTGTCCTCCAAATCCCCAAGCATATTTTCTTCTCTTATCAAATGTATGAAGCAACAGCTCAGCGGATAGAGCAATCACACATTATGAATACCGTAAAAACTCCTGTCGTTTGCTATCTCCGAATCTACTGCCTAGAAGTCTTCAAAAGGGTTAGTGCTTTCCTATGCGGGATAAGATCAACCATCAGGACGTTATTAAATCTCATTAACCGACACACGCAATTCTATTAACCTGTCAAACTGAACCTATTATAAGCTGACGGAGATAGCGAATCGAAAGTATTTTTACGGTATTTTTATGAAATACCTACAGGTAACGCCCGTCCTCACTCAGGAGGGCAGGTGACGGCGGGTACCTACAGGTGACGCCCGTCCTGACTCAGGACGGCCGGGCCCTGCAGATGACGCCCGTCAATTCCAAAGACGGCGAGGCCCTACCGGAACTTGATATTAACTGCAGGACTGTAGGTTGACGGCCGGGCCCTGCAGTCTTTCTGGAAATGGTGAGGACGGACGCCTTGCCCGGCCGTCCATACCAACCCCGCCCGGGACGGACGGGACTATTGGACGCCAGGGCCCTGCAGTCCGGACGGGACGGTTGGGAACACTGCTTGTACGCGTACGCATTAGTCAAAGAACGCGCAAGATATGCAAAAGATTTCACACCCCTGCTTGTTCCCCTTCCTTTCCTTCCTCTCCTTCCCCCCAAAACGTTTTCCTTTTCCTTCACTCCTTCCCTTAAGTCTTCCCTTTCCATCAAGTCAACACAATCAATCATGATCTTCATCTCCACTTAAGCGGTTTTAGTCCACTGTGTAAAATCCACACCATAAATCATTACCTCCGCAGCCCAGATTTTCAACAGCATTCGCTAATCTCCCGAAAGTTTATTCACGATAGAAGTTTTGGAAGGATGTGGTTGAACTGGGTGGTATTGGGAGTATTACCGAACCATGACGTCCACCAGTAAGGGGTTCTACCACGATTATCTGGCTTTTCCGGGTTGACCTCCTCTGATGTGTGAGTTCGATGGTGTTCCTTCGGTGTTCGAGCCTCTCTATCTATACTATGCTACGAAGCTACATGCGTGCCCTAGTACCTGAGTCTTAACCCTACATCCACCTCCCATCCAAAAAAAGGAACGCAGTAAACATAAAAATACAAATAAAACGGTCGTAAAATAAGGACAAGGAAAACAAAATATAGACATGAAATGGTTGTAGATAATATATAAGAATCAGATCTCGGTGTTCGCAGTACCAACATCTGTGCACATTGCTGAGATGCGTGAGCTTCTTCTGCTAGGCTGACCTCCCTTTAATCTACTCCACCTCTGTGGGCGACCACTGGAAGTATGTTTTCCGACTGTAGATATCCCACGGGACCAACCAAGAAAATGGGCCAACTCGCTGTTTTCGGGTTCTAGAATAAAGTCTGATAGCACTTCTTTTGCCCCTGTAAATGCCTCTTGTTCTTCCCATGTTGAATCATTGTTGTTGTTGAGCCCCACCCACTTAACCAAGAATTCCACTTTTCCTTCTTGATTCTTTCTCCAGTCGAGGATCTGTTCAACCTCATATTCGACCACAGGCCGAAGTCCTGGATGAGCCACAACCCGGATAGGTGGTGGTCGTGCCTGGGCTTTAGAGTGATCTATATAGGATGGCCGTAGGCGATCAACATTAAAGGTCTCCGATATTCGGGAATTCTCTGGTAGGTCGGCAATCTCAAAGGCATTTGGACCTCTTTGCTTGCCTAATGTGAACTCGCCGACATATTGTTGCTGGAGGATCCGGCGTAAGCCATAGGTACTTGGAGCTGGGATATCGCCCTCCTCTGGTGCTGCATTTCCATAGCTGATAGGTAAGTTCTGTGTGTTAATTAGTACTTTATCCCCGGTCTGGAATGTATGAGGCTGCCATTTCTTATTTGCCTCATGCTGTTGCTGTATTTGGGAATGCTGTAGGGACTGACGAAGCTGGTACAATATATCGGCCATAGTAGTAGCGAAACTAGCTGCAAGTATGTGGGACGGTCCTGCAGGGTGGCCCTGAGCAATGACATCTAAGGGCAATTGTGGAATATAACCAAGATCAGCCTCGAAGGGGGCAAGCCCAGTAGACTTATGCTTATGGGCATTATAAATAAATTCTGCTAGTGCAAGAAGCCGATCCCATTCCTGGGGTTGAGTCTGGACAAAGGAACGTAGGTACCATTCAACAAGTCAATATGCCTTTTCGGCCTGGCGATCAGTCTGTGGGTGGAAAGCCGTAGACATCCGCAGCTTGGTTTGCCAGATATCTGTCAAATGCCTCCACCATTCTGATGTGAAACGGACATCTCGATCAGACACGATATTGGTAGGTAACCTATGTAGGCGAAAATAAAAATCAATGAAGATTTCAGCAAACCTTTCAGCAGTTCATCAGCAAAAACAGACCCTGCGTCTGATCGGTCGGCGTTGCGTCCTGACGAAAGCGACGCATCTCCTGCGTCCCATGCGTCCTGTGCGTCCTGACTTGCGTTGCAACGCCCCGCCACATCCCACGCTTCCAGATGCTACCTGGCAACGTTCCTTGCGTCCTGACGCGACCTGGCGCCCTCCCTACGTCTGGACTACCCCAGACTCTTTCTCTCATCGCTTCTTTCTCCTGATGCGGCGCTAGCTCCTCGTCACCTCTTCTCCGCGTCCTGACCCACCCCTCATCCCCGCTCGTGTAATCACAACTAATTTGCTGCTTGCTCCGACGTCACCTGGTGTCTGGCATCAGCAAAAATAATACCTTGCGTCCTGTGCGCCCCGTGCGTCTGAGGCCCGGGACGTCGGAATGCTAATCGCGAATCAGGACGTAACGTCGGATCGACGTCGCGTCCTGACTTTGCGTCACCTAGCGCCATCCGTCCTGACGCCATCCGGACACGGACCCCTACGTCCTGTGCGTCCTGACTGCGTCTGGTGCTCGTCTATTACCTCCTGACTCCCCCTGATCTACGACTCTTCCGTTCCTACTGCGTCGGGTCCTCCGCTATTGCGTTCTGACTGCGTCGGATCTATGACTCTCCCGCCCTGATGCTGGTTCCTTCTCAGCGAACGTCAGGGCTTCACTCATCTTCAGATCTCGCGTCCTAATGTTTTCACACCCTGCCGACCACGTCTGGATCCCACGATCCGCATCTCTCCCTTCCTGACGCCTGCTCACTTCTTCCTGATCTTACGCCCTATATATGCCGCGTCCTGATCCGATCGTGACTCTATCTGACGCCGCGTTTTCATCCGGA